>SXGT01101717.1_pt1 | contig 57097 bp, 40 predicted proteins | sample 3176221 | NCBI WGS metagenome assembly SXGT01 (sample SAMN11356862, study PRJNA531348) | freshwater metagenome | isolation source: freshwater sample F1-120 | place: China: Fuxian Lake, Yuxi | collected 2017-12-25 | reverse complement strand
GCCCCGATCCGCGCGCAGGCCAGCATGGCGATGGGCAACTCGGGCACCATCGGCATGTAAATCGCCACGCGATCGCCTTTTTTCAGCCCCAACGCCTTAAGAGCGTTCGCTGCCTTGCACACCTCGCGGTGGAGCTGCTGGTAGGTCAGGGTCCGCTGGTCGCCCGGCTCGCCTTCCCACAGGATTGCCGCTTTGTTCTTGCGCGGACCGTCGAGGTGCCGGTCGAGGCAGTTATAGGAGATATTCGTGGTGCCACCCTCAAACCACTTGTAAAACGGAGGGTTATCGGCATTGAGCACTCGGCGCCATTTTTTGTACCAGTGGAATTCCTCGGCGATTTTGCCCCAGAATCCTTCCGGATTCTCGATGGATTCCTTGTACATTCGGTCGTAATCCGCGCGGGACTTGAGATTGGCCTTCGCCACAAACGCGGCCGGCGGATCGAAAGTGCGGGTTTCTTCGAGGACGTGTTCTATCGCTTCGCTCATGGACCCTCTCTCCGGACGTTTGAAAGAGGGCTTAGTGTGCCACGATCCCGGCGCGATTCCAACCGATGACGCGTCCTTCGATGCAACCCGATACCGCCTTCGGGGAATTATTTCATGGCGTGTGCGTCTGTATAGTTGGCGGTAAAAGCAGCGATGGCGGGCGGTGATAAAGGCATGGACAGGCGGACTTTTCTAAAGAGCGCGGGTGGCGCGGCGGCGGCGTGTTGCGCCGGCGTACTGCACGGCTGCGCCACGACGCCGCGCGGTCCGATCGCTGTGGACGAATCCATCGTCGTCATCGGCGCGGGCATGGCGGGTCTTGCCGCCGCACGGACCCTGCGCGACGCCGGTGCTCGCGTCACCGTTCTCGAAGCCTATGATCGTCCCGGCGGACGCATACACACAAACCGCGATCTCGGCGCACCGCTTGAGCTTGGTGCACAACGGCTGCACGGCACGAAGGGCAATCCGCTAGTGCCCTTTCTCGAGCAGGAAGGCCTCGAATACACCAAGGTGGATTGGAACAGCCTGACGGGATTCCAGGAAGACGGCACGCCCTTCCCAGACGAAGAACTCGCGAAGACGCACGATCGGGTGATCAATTTCCTACGGATCGCGTGGGTTCGCAATATTGGTAATTCGGAAGATTGCTCGATCAACACAATCCTCGAACGGGAAATGGGCCGGCGCGAATTGGAGACGGCCGATCGCCGCCTGATGAATTTCGGCCTGGTCAGTGCGGAATTGGTAAACGCCTCGCCGTTCACGGAAGCGTCGTGGAAAATGGGCAATGACTTCGCGGTGTATCCCGGCGGCGATCAGTTCATCACCGGCGGCTTCGACAAAGTGCCGCGAATGCTCGCGAACCCCCTCGAGGTGAAGTACGGCACGGTGGTGAGAAAGATTGACTATCGCGGCCCTCGGGTCCGTATCGAGACCACCGAGGGCAATCTTGAAGCCGATCGCGTCGTAGTGACGGTGTCCTTGGGCGTGCTCAAGGCCGGCCGCATTGTCTTCGAACCCGCGCTACCCGTCGCCAAGCAGGAGGCCATCGACCGGATCGGTATGGGATTGTTCAACGGCGTTGCGCTGCGCTTTCGGCACGCTTTCTGGCCGGAGCATGTGCACGCCATCGCGCATGGTAGCGACGTGTGGGGACATTTCCCTGTGTTCACCAATATCATGAAGTACACGGGCGAGCCGATCCTGCTCGCCTATGTCCCCGCGCGCTTTGAGAACGCGCTCGAATCGATGAGCGACGACGAGACTTACGCGGGTGCACTGGAAGTCCTGCGCACGATGTACGGCTCGAGCGTGCCGGAGCCGACCCGCGCGGTACGCACGCGCTGGGGCACGAACCCCTTCGCCTTCGGCGCGTACAGCTACAACCGCCTTGGTCAAAAACCCTTCGATCGGGGCACGCTGGCCGCGCCGGTTGCCGATCGGATTTTCTTCGCCGGCGAGGCCGCGAGCAAGGACCGCTACGGCTGTGCCGCGGGCGCCTATGTCACCGGGCTGACGGCCGCCGATCAGATCTTTTCCATTGCCGGGCGACCGAACGCATTCACGTGAAGGTCAAGAACTGGACAGGATTAACCGTTTTTTTGCATCCTGCCAATCCTGAAAATCCTGTGCATTGCCCTTTATCAACCAACGAGTTGTGTTTCCTTGCCGCAATTTGGACATTTCACGCGAGTCGCGATGACGGCGGGAGACAGCGTCTGCAAACGCCCGCACGCGCACTGAAACGTCATCCATTCACCCGGTTTACGACGGATGATTTGTCCTTGAGACAACGGCTCGGGCGAGACCGCCGGACGCGCCGTCGCCGTCGGAATGCCGGTCAACTCTTCGAGCTTGCCGGAGAGGTGTTCGGCTGCTACCTGTGCGGCGGCGAGTTCCGCCACGGGCACGCGCAATTCGCGATGGCAACGCGGGCATTCGATGCTTTCGCGCGGATAGTCTGGAGGCAATTTCAATTTTAGCCCACAGGCGCAGGGCAGGAACACAAACTGGTTGAGCCCGCGCAGGATATCGCCCACTTGGCGCGCCTGTTCGCGCGGATCTTTCTTGGCCGTCCCCGCGAGCGCCGACGCCGCGCGCACTGCGCCGCCGTGGGCCGTATCCGTGAGCGCGCTGGCGGGCAGCGGTCCGTGTTTCTTCTTTAGCTCGTTTTTCCACGCTTGCTGATACGTCGAGAACGTCGCCGTGCTGCCGAGGCTTCGCAGCACTTTAATCCGTGACGCTGCGGGCGGGTGGGTGCTGGTATAGGCGTTCAGACTGGCCTTTGCGAAAGGATTGACGATGTACATCGCCGCAGTCGCTTTGCTCGCGCGCTCGACGGGAATCCCCGCGCCGGAGAGCTTTTCCAGGGCCGAGGCCAGGCCTTCGGGATAGCGCGTGTAGACCGCGCTGGACGCGTCCGCCAGGTACTCCCGGCGACGCGACACGGCGAAATAAATCAACTGCGCGAGAATCGGCGCGAGCAGAGCCAACACGAGAGCGACAACGATCATAATCGCTGCTCCCTGACCGCCACCCTTCCCGCCGCGGCTCCGTCCGGAATACCGCGCGCCACGCCCTGCACCGAGACGCAGCGATCGTAGAAAGATCTCGGACGTCATCACGATTGTGCCGAGCAGTACGCTGAGCATCGTCATCAGCAACACGTCGCGGTTCACGACATGCCCGATCTCGTGCCCGACGACGCCCTGCAATTCATCGCGATCGAGCCGGCCGAGCAGTCCTGCTGTCACGGCAACCACCGCCTTGTCCTTGTTCCGCCCGACGGCGAAGGCGTTCATCGCGTCGTCCGCCACGAGATACACGCGCGGCATTTTGCCGAGGCCCGACGCGATCGTCATTTCCTCGACGACGTTGAAGAGTTCCGGTGCGTCCTGCTTCTCAATCTCCTTCGCGCCGCTCAGCGCAAGCACAATGTTGTCGCCCTGCGCGAAGGCGATGAGCGTCAACAGCGCCCACACTCCGCCCGCGATGGCAAGGCCCATGATCCCCGCGCCCGGCGCGAAGACCTCTGCAAACACGTATCCCAGCACAAACAGCAGCAGCGCCATACTCACGACGAGCATCGCAGTCTTGCGGCGATTCGACTGGATTTGTTCCCACATCGTCAGAAATCCGAGAACTACAAACGTGATTCCACAAAGTCATATATCAACCAAATTAGGAACGCGACTAAGACGAGCTGACCGCCAGCCAATTGAAGTCTCAGATAGGAATTATTGAACTGAGTTCGTAGCGTTTCGCGTGGCGCTCCACAGTGAATGCAGAATTTCGCGCGACGAGAGATGGCTTTTCCACAATCCGGACACTCAACTAAAATCGGACGTTTCATAGGTGATCAAGAGAACGAGACCTTCGGCGCCTGGCGCTCTGCCGCGTCCTCGACTTCGAAAAATTCGGCCGCCTTGAAGTTGAACATGTTCGCGACGATGTTGCCGGGGAACTGTTCGAGACGTGTATTGAAGCGCATCGTTTCGTCGTTGTAATACTGCCGCGCGAAACCGACTTTGTTTTCGGTCGAGGTCAGTTCCTCCTGCAATTGCAGGAAATTCTGGTTTGCCTTCAGGTCGGGGTAGTTTTCCACGACGACGAAGAAATTGCTCATCGCGCGGGAAAGTTCGCCTTCGGCCTTGGCCTGGTCGGCGACGCCGTGCGGTTGCGCGGCGAGATTGCGCGCTTTCGTGATGTTCTCCAGCGTGGCGCGCTCGTGGCCCATGTATCCCTTGGCGGTCTCGACGAGGTTCGGAATCAGGTCGTGACGGCGCTTGAGCTGCACGTCAATCTGCGCCCACGCGTTCTTCACGGCGTTCCGCGCCATCACCATGCCGTTGTACACGCCAATCGCCCACAATGCGATTAGCACGGGAACCGCAATCACAATGAGTAACGCGATCATTCCAGCACCCACAACGGCACCCTCCTCGTCGACGGCCTCGAAAGTCCGCCATTAACGTCAGACGTATATACAGCGTTCAGACGGCCTTATTCGCAGCCGAAAACACTTCCCGGAGAAACCGCGCGACGTCATTCTGCTGAAACTCGCTCGCCGCGTGCTCAATCACTGTGGCCAGTTCGCCGCGATCGAGCCAGAGCCCGTGGCCCTTTCGGCAGCGGTCGTAGATGACAGGCGGCGCGCCTTCGGTGGCTTCCTTGTCCATGCGCCGACGGCACTCTGGACAGCGCCGCGGCTTTTCGCCGCGCGGCACGGGATTGCGCGAACGCATGAAGTCCCGCGCCGCCGCGGCGTCGCCGTAGATCAGTTCAATCTCGCCTGCATCAAGCCACACGCCCTGACACTTCGCGCAGTAGTCCACCTCGACATGCTGGTGCTCCAGCGCCACGAGCGGCTCCACCCCGCAGTGCGGGCAATTCACATGGCCTCCCGGTCAGACCTTGTGCGCGCCCGGCATCGGCACCGGTCCGCAGGGGTACGCCTTGGCGAAGTCCAGCGCCGGCACGATGTTGAGCTCTGCATTCAGCGCGTCTTCCCAGGTCACTTTCTTGCCCGTGTAGGCACTCATGCGGCCCATGATCGCCGTTAGTGTGCTGTTCGCCACTTCCTCGCCTTCGTTGAGGTACGGCCCCGTGCCGCGGACGCTCGCGACGAAGTCGATGTGTTCCTGCACGTACGGATCCATGCCACGCTCGCCCATGTCCATGCAGTTGCTCTTGCCCTTCGTGCCCACGACCGCTTCCGACACGTCACCGTCGCCTTCCCAGTGGCGGCACATGCTCAGCAAGTGCGAGCCGTCCGCGTATTCGTAGTCGCAGTCGAAATGGTCGTAGATATCGCCGAAGCGTTCCTCGGCCGGCTTCCACGTGCGCCCGCCGGACGCATACACGCTCTTCGGGTGCGTTCCTTTGACCCAGTTGATCACGTCGAGGTTGTGCACGTGCTGCTCGACGATGCTGTCGCCCGCGACCCAGCAGAAGCCATACCAGTTGCGGATGCGGTATTCGAGGTCGCTCTTCCACTCCGGTTTGCGCTCGTACACAAACGGCAGCGTGCCGCACCAGTAGGCGCGCATCGCGACGATGTCGCCGATTGCACCGTCGTGAATCTTCTTGATTGTTTCGACGTATTCCTTTTGATGCCGACGTTGTGTTCCCGCCACCAGCGAGAGCTTCTTTTCCTTCGCTTTCTCCGCCGCCGCGAGGAACACGCGGATGCCCGCCGGATCGACCCCCGCCGGCTTTTCGGTGAATACGTGCTTGCCTGCATCGATCGCCGCGGCGACCTGCTCCGGCCGGCAATACGGCAGCGTGCCGTGCACGAGAATATCGATGTCCGTCTTCAACAGCTCTTTGTAGGCATCGATGCCGGAGAAGCAGTGGTCCGGCTTGATGTCGATCTTGCCCTTGACCTTCGGATCGCCGGACTTCTCAAACTTTTCCCTACCGTTCTTCACCTTGTCTTCGAAGATGTCGGCCAGTGCGACCAGCTTAATGTTTTCGTTGCCTTGCAAGATCTGCATCGCCGCACCGCTGCCGCGTCCGCCGACTCCGACCAGCCCTACCTTGAGCGTGTCCGAGTTCGACTTTGCGGCCGCAGCACCGCTCTGGCCCGCCAGCATCGCTACGCTTGCCAGGCCCGAAAGCTTGGCAAAGTCCCGCCGGGTCATCTTCTGGCCGTCGTTCGTATCCATGGGAAAATCCTTTCGTTGTCGGCGCCGCGGTCACCGGGCGCAATTTGCATCCGACTGTTCTACCCTACCCGCCGCCGCGCGTCAACCACGCCCACCATTCGCGCTGCGGAAGGCCCGTTGCGTACCATACCGGCACCGCCATGGCCGCACTCGCACAGCAAACCGCGCCCTACCCCCGAACGGCGCATTTCCTGCACCTCACCGACCTCCACTTCCGGCGCGTAGTGCTTAATCCGCTGCATCTGCTCAATAAACGGTTCATCGGCAATGCCAACGTCGCCCTGCGCCGACGCCACGAACTCCTCACGCACCAGGCCCCCGCGTTCCTCGACTACATCGCCGGCCTCGGCGTCCGCGATGTTGTAATCACGGGCGATCTCGCCTCGACCTCGACCGACGCTGAATTCGAACTCGCGCGGGACTTTCTGCAAAAACTCGTGCAACGCGGGATGGCGCCGCGGGTAATCCCGGGAAATCACGATGTGTATACCTTCGAATCCGCGCGGCATCGCCGGTTTGAGAAATACCTCGGCGAATGGGCGCCTGCCGCCGCTCTTCCCGCGTTTGCTCCGCTCGCCAATGGATTCCCGGTGTTGTATGTACCCACGGTATGCCCCAACCTGCTCTCATCGAAGGGACGCATCCAACCAACTGAGGTTGAAGCCGTCCGTGCGCTGCTAAGCACTACCTCCGGCCCGGCGATCGTCGCGGGGCACTACCCCGTGCTTGAGAAAACGTATGGCTACGCCACAAAACCGAATCGCCGCCTGCGCGACGCGGATGCGCTCGCCGCTGCGCTACGCGAATACGCCGGACCGACACTCTACCTTTCGGGTCATGTCCACCGGTTCAGCCTGGTCCGCGATTCGGCGGTCCCCGCACTTACACATCTCACCAGTGGTGCGCTTTTCCGGCACGATAAGGCTTCCGGCCACACCGGCGATTTCTCCGAAGTTCACGCCAGCCGAAACGGTTTCCAAATCCGACGACACCGGTTTGTAGAGAAGTGGCTTGTCACCCAAGAAACTATCCGATCTGCTTCGTCTTAATACTCGAAATTACGATTCCCGGATACGGTTCCCCCGCGCCAATCGGCTGTGTTAGCATGTCGCCATGCCCGTAAAGCCGCCGACCCATATCCGCACGCTGGCCCTGGACGCCGACAAGCTCGGAGCCATTGCCGGCGGGATTGTTGCGCTGTTGGTGGCGTTGATCCAGATGTTTTTTCGCGATGCGGATCCCATGACCACGATTGTTCGCAGCGGATGGTCCTTCGTCGGCGCATATGCGGCGGTCTTCTTTCTGTGCCGCATGATCCTGCGCACGACGTTGTTCGAAATGCTTGCCGAGAAAGCCGCCAAACGCGAAGCGAAGCGCGAACACATGCGCGAGGCGCGCGACAACGCCGCCGCACAAATGAATGTCACGGGGGATACGGCTGGGTCCGGGGGACCTGCCGCCACAAAGCCCTGATTCACTATTTGAGATGCGGTTGGGGAAGGCAAGGAGACGCTGGATGAAACGTATCATTTACACGATCGTGGCGGCATGGAGCATCTGTAGTTTCACGGCCGCACAGGCACCCGATCTGAGCAAGATGGACATCGTCCTCAAGTCGGTGCCGGACGGGCCGGTGGCGAAAGTGGGGGATCACATCATCGATCGCGCCGAGTTTGTGCGATTTTATGAGAACGAACTCCAGCGCATCATGGTGATGAACAAGGTGGACACCGTGCCGGACGGAGCGCGCGCGGAACTGGCGTTGCGCTGCGTCGGCCTGATGATCGAGCGGCAACTCTTGCACGACGAAGCGCGCCGCCGGAAGATCACCGTGCCTGCGGAGAACATGGAGAAGGCCTGGCAGGCGCAGCTCGCGCAAACGCAAAAAATGATCAAGGCCAAGGAAAACAAGGACCTCTCTGAAAAGGACGTGCTCACGCGGCTGGGCTACAGCAAGCGCGAAGAGGTCCTCGCCGATCTCGAGACGGCGCTCGTCACGGAGAAAATGCGCGGGATCGTCATGCGCGAGGCGAACATCTCCGTGAGCGAGGAAGAGGTCCAGAAGGAATTCGGCGAGACGAAGGAGACCTTCGACCAACCGGCGCGCATCCATCTTCAGCAAATCTACGTCGATCCGAAGAAGGTTCCCGGTAACGTCGCCGACAAGGACAAGCGCGCGAAGGAAAAGGCGGAGCAGGCGCTCGATCGCGTGGCTGCGGGCCAGAGCTTCGAGGGTGTCGCACGGGCCCTCTCCGACGCGCCGGACGCCAAGACCGGCGGCGACATGGGCATGCTTGCGGTGCAGGCGCTTCCGCCCTTTATGGTGAAGGCGGCCGGAGCGCTGAAGCCGGGGCAGATGAGCGATGTGATCCAAAGTGAATTCGGCTTCCATGTCGTCAAGCTGATCGGCATGGAAGGCCCCCGTGCGGCGACAGAATCCGAGGCAACTCCTGAAGTCCGGCAGCGCCTCTTGGCCAAGCGCGGCGTCGACGCCGTCCATGCGTTCTGCGACAAGCTGGTCCAGCAAGGCGTTGATGTGCGCGTGTTCCTCGAGCTCGAGAAGAATCTTGTGCTCAACGGCGCGCTGCCGAACGCCGGCCAGTAGCCGCGGTCGCCGTGGCAACGGGATTCGCACTCGCCGCGATTCTCGCCGCCGTACTCGTTCCCGCACAGACGCCTTCCGAAGAGTACGCCTGGCCGCTCGATCTCCCGCGTGAACTGACGTCGAGTTTCGCCGAGTATCGTCCCGGCCGGTACCACATGGGCATCGACCTGCGCACGGGGCCGATTGGGAAGGACGTCTTCGCCGCGGCTGACGGATACGTCTCGCGCATCCGCTGTTCGCCGTATGGCTACGGCAAGGCGGTCTATCTCCAATTAGAGGACGGCAACAGCGCTGTTTACGCGCATCTCGACGATTTCGCGCCGGCGTTGCGCGACTATGTTCGCCGTGCGCAGCATGAGCGCGAGGAGTACACCGTCGATCTGACACCAAAACCCGGCGAATTCCGCGTCAAAAAAGGCGAACTCATCGCCAAGAGCGGCCAGACCGGCATCGGCGTGCCGCATTTACATTACGAGTTGCGCGACAATGAGGGCGTGCCGATCAATCCGCGGTTGCTCGGCGTGACGTGGCCGGATGAGACTGCGCCGACTATCGAATCGGCGGTGATCGTACCCTTGACGCCAAAATCCCGGGTGAATGGTCACTTTCGACCCGCTAGATTCTCTTACGGAATACGGAGGGGGCCACAGAACCCCGTGGCGGTCGCTGGGGCGTTTGGTGTCGCCATTTCCGTCCAAGATAGCGGAGTCAACAAATCGAGGCTGGGGATCCGACGCGCCAAGGTTTCTAGCGGCGATCAAGAGATCTTCACCGTTCAAAACGACCGCGTGTCGTACGACCATACCGAGGATGCGGCCGCGGCGTTTCTTGCCCTTGAGCAGGGACCCGCGGGTGTTCAGTATCTCGCATTGTGGCGGGATCCCGGCAACGATTCGGAGGCCTACAAGGTCTCGCGTGGCGATGGCGCCTTCGTGTTAACTCAGCCCATCGGCGTCATTGCGATCACAGTGGAGGATTTCGCAGGCAATACAACAACGGTAGAAGTACCCATTCGGAATGGAGCTGGCGCGCCGCCTTCACAAGCGGGCGCTCCCGGTGGAGGGTTTACACTCGAGTACACGGGCCGGGCGCTCCATTCCGCAGCGCAATTCAAACCTGCGCAAGGATCGCTGCCGGATCTCGTCATTGAGGGCAGTGTCACAACTCGCATTCCGATGGAACGCTATGCCGAGCAGGGATTCGCGGCAACGTGGTTGCCGGACGAGGCCTTCGCTGATGTAAATGTCTACGTGGATTATTCAACGTGGCAGAGCACCAAACACCATTTTGCCTTCGTCCGGCGCGGCGCACCCGCTCAAGAATTCAGCTTCGACGCACTTAGGGTCGAGACCTTGCCCGATTCACCCTATGGCACGCTCGGCTTCAATGTTGAGGAAAGGGGCATGAGTGGGGGTGATGAACTGATTACGCTCGGTACGGCGTACCACCTAGGAACCATGGAATTGCCGGTGGATGCGCCGATCACGATCAGCCTGCCGCTCCCCGCGGGCGAAGCGGGCGAGCGAGCATTCTTCTATCGCCGCGGCAAGGAACGCTGGAATCGTATTGACACTACTCGCGCGAAGGGTCGCGCGTCAGCCGCCGTCAAACAGCTCGGCAGCTATGCGCTCTTCGACGATGCCACGCCCTCGGCGGTCGAATTCCTGCGGCTATCGGACAATAAACCACTGAAGACGCCGCTGCTCTCCATCCGCACAGGTGCGATTGACCCGCCGCCGGTGGAGCTCCAGACGGCAACCTCGCGACGGCCTCGGATTCGTGCGCAAGCGGCCGATGGAGGCAGTGGTATCGAAGCCTGGCGCGTCACCTACAATGGCCGCTGGTTGCTCACCGGATATGATCCGGAACAAGATCTCTTGACGTGGGAGCAGGACGAGGATCTCCCCACAGGCCCAGGAACCCTCGTGATAGAGGTTCGGGACTACTCGGGCAACCTCACGCGTCAAGAGGTTGCCTTCAGCATCCCGGGCTGATCGCGGTAGCGTCTCAGGGTGTCTCGCTGTCTACCGAAGGAATGACCGCAATCCCGCCGTGCATCGCGATAAAATCCATCGCAATTTCGTTTAGCGTCCTGCCGTCGACCACCGCGTCCCACGCACTGTGACCGGCGCCTTCGAGCGGATCGAATTCGTGCGGCACGCCGGCTTCCGTAAGCGACGCCGCAAGGTTCGTGGCCAATGCAAACGGCACGATCGGATCGAGCGTCCCGTGCAGAATCAACACCGGAGGATCGTCCGCATCGACTTCCCATCGCCGGAAGAATCCGCCCCACAGATCGATGACGAGTTGCAGTTCGGACGATTGATCCAGATGGTTCACCGGCAGTGTCGACAGGTAGGCGTCCGGGGCATCGAGCCCAACGTGCACCACGTTGAAGGCGCCGGCGGACGACCCAATCGCAAAGACATGGCCCGGATCGACACCCAGCGCGCCCGCGTTCGCCCGAATGAATCGCACTGCGGTCGCCGTGTCGACCATTCCGGCGTACGACGCGCGTACGGCCGCCTCGTCCAAAAACAGGCTGGCGAGATTCGTCCACCACTCCGGAGCCGCAACGGGATCGTCCCCCACCATGCGGTAATTGATCACGCACGCAACGAATCCGCGCTCCGCGTAAAAGTGCGCAAGACTCACCTGCGACGGGTTCGATTTGTCGCCGATCGCCCACGCGCCGCCGTGCACAATAAGCATCGCCGCCCGGTTCGGCCGCGCATCGCCATCGGGCATGTATATGTCCATCAACAGATCGGCGTTCGTTCCCGAGCGGGTCTCGCCTTCGCCGTACTTCACGTCCGATTCAACCGCGACCGGAAATACGGTCCCGTCCCACACCACCGTCACGGTGGAGGAACTATCGCCGCCGCACCCACCGAGCAACAGCAAGACACCAAGCAGGACCGCCAGTCGTGTGGTAATCGCCCCAATCCCGGTCCGCATCGATCGCCGCTCCTCGCCCAACAAACCAGTGTAGTCCAAATCCGCCGGAAAATCTCCAGTCCTGATTGGGCAAGGCATGCGGCAAAATGCTATAGTTCCCCCTGAAATCGCCCGTTTTCCGGAGCGATTCTGGGCAGTTAGCTCAGTTGGTTAGAGCGTCTGGTTTACACCCAGAAGGTCACAGGTTCGAGCCCTGTACTGCCCACCATTCTTCATTCTGGCCTGTGTTATCCTCGCGTTATCGTCTGCCGATGTGAGTATTCCGATGAAGCGTATTGCAATCGCACTGCTGGCGTTCATCGCCGTTACCGCCTCCGCACAAGACACGGCGCGTCCGAACATCATCGTGATCCTCGCCGACGATCTCGGCTACGGCGACCTATCGAGTTACGGCCAGCAACTCTTCGCGACACCGCGTCTGGATCGCATGGCCTCCGAGGGCCTGCGCTTCACGCAGTTTTACTCCGGCAGCCCCGTCTGCGCGCCTTCGCGCTGCACGCTCATCACGGGCCACCACACTGGCACCGCGCGCATCCGCGGCAACGGTACCCAGTCCGGCCAGCCAGTGACGCTGTACCCCGAGGACATTACGCTGGCGGAGGTGCTGAAGCCCGCCGGGTACGCCACGGCCTGCATCGGTAAATGGGGCATGGGCGAGGCGGGTTCTCCGGGCGTGCCAAACAAACAGGGCTTCGACTACTTCTACGGTTTCCTGAACCAGCGCCACGCGCATTTCCACTACCCGAAGATGCTTTACCGCAATGAAGAGGAAATCACGATCGAGGGCAATGATCCCGACGCACAGGTCGGCACGCCCGCGCAGACCCTGTTTACGGAGGAAGCGCTGAAGTACATTCGGTCCAGCGCGGAGAAACCTTTCTTCCTATACCTCACCTACACCGTGCCGCACGCAGAATTGTCCGCGCCTGCCAACGAGATCGCGTCCTTCGCAGGGGAATGCTTCGAGCCCGAAACCCCGCACGTGAAGGACCATTACAACGCGCAGGAAAGGCCGCGCGCGGCCTTTGCGGCGATGGTGACCATGCTCGATCGCGACGTGGGCCGCATTCTCGATTTGCTCGACGAGCTGAATCTGTCCAAAAACACACTCGTGCTTTTCAGCAGCGACAACGGCCCGCACCACGAAGGCGGCGCGGATCCGGTGTATTTCAACAGCAACGGCCCGCTCCGCGGCATCAAGCGCGATGTGTACGACGGCGGCGTCCGCGTGCCATTCATCGCGCGCTGGCCAGGCGTGATCGCGCCGGGCAAGGTCTCGCCGCACATTGGAGCGTTCTGGGACATTCTGCCGACGTGCGCGGAACTCACCGGCGCAGAGACGCCACAGAACCTGGACGGCATCTCCTTCGCGCCTACTCTGCGCGGAGACGCCGCGCATCAAAAGCAACACGACTACCTATACTGGGAATTCTTCGAACAGGGCGGTCGCCAGGCGCTACGCGCCGGAGACTGGAAAGGCGTCCGCATGAACGTCCTCAAAAACCAGGATGCTCCGCTTGAGTTGTATAACCTCGCCGAAGACGTCGGCGAGCAGCACGATATCGCGGCTGCAAATCCGGAGATCGCCGCGCGTCTGCGCAAACTCATGTGCAACGCCCGCACGCCCTCTGAAGATTTTGTTCTGCCGAATCCGTGATATTCGATTAACGGGGAGCTTCCGATTGATGCGTTTCATTCCACTTGCGCTCGTTACTACGGTCGTCGTCAACTTTTGTGTAGCCGCCGACACGGTAATGGTGCCGATGCGCGATGGTGCGAAACTCGCCACGGACGTCCATCTGCCTCCCACGGGCGGTCCCAAATTCCCCGTCGTACTCGTTCGCACGGTCTACGGGCGGAAGGATGCATCGCTCGCCGGTGGCCTGCACAAGGACGGTATCGCGCTGGTAACGCAGGACACACGCGGCCACGGCGACAGCGAAGGACAGAAGAGCTACTTCGTCACCGACGGCTGGGGGACGCTGCAGGACGGCGTCGACACGGTCGAATGGCTAAAGGCACAGCCCTGGTGCAACGGGAAAATCGGCACCTGGGGCAGCTCCGCACTGGGAATGACGTCGGCCTTGCTCGCGCCCGCGACGAAGAATCTCGCCGGGCAGGTCATCCACGTCGCGCCAAGCGATTTTTACAACACCTACATCCCTGGCGGCGTGCCGCAGCGCGCGTTGTCCGAAACGTACCCGATCGTGATGGGTTACGAGGCCGAAGCGGCCGAACGGCGCAAGCACCCGACCTACGACGACTACTGGATACAGCTCAATCCGAAGGCGCGCGTGGGCGACGTGACCGCGCCCGCGATCTACGTCGGTGGCTGGTTCGACATTTACCCGCAGGGCATCCTCGATGGTTTCATGTCGCGCCAGCACAACGGCGGCTCCGGCGCGAAAGGAAACAGCATGCTCGTCATGGGCCCGTGGCCGCATGACGGCGGACAGAAATCGGGCGACTTCACATTTCCCGATTCATCGAAGTTTGCGTGGACCAGTCTCGCGCACAAGTTTCTGTGTCACCAGCTTCTGGGTGAACAGAACGGCGTGATGGACGAGCCACCGGTGCGCTACTACATCCTTGGCGACCTCACCGATCCCAACGCACCCGGCAACGAATGGCGCACGGCGGAGGACTGGCCGCCGTACTCCACCCAGAGCACGCCGTTTTACTTCACGATGGACGGTGCATTGATCCCGAACCGCTCGCCGAGCGGCGCGGGCACCCTTAGCTACACCTTCAACCCACGCGACCCCTGCCCCACGGTCGGCGGACCAAATGTCGTCATCTCCGGCGGGCCGCGCGATCAGCGGCCGATCAGCTCGCGGCACGATGTGCGCAAATTCCAGACGGAACCGCTCACTACGCCCGTCGAAGTCACAGGCGCGATCACGGTGAAGCTCTTCGTCAGCACCGACGCCCCGGACACAGACTTCCACGCGAAGTTGATCGATATCTATCCAGACGGCCGCGAAATCAATCTGGCCGAGGGCGCGCAACGGCTCAAATTCCGCAAGGGTGTCGACAAGGCCGACCCGCTGAAGCCCGGCAAGATGGCCGAGATCGAAATCGCCTGCGAGTCGATTAGTGCCGTATTCAATACGAACCACCGCATTGGCGTATTGATCTCGAGTAGCAACTATCCGCGCTTCGAATTAAACCCGAACACCGGTGAGGATCGGCCACGGTACACGCGCATGGAGGGCAAAACGCCGAGCGAGACGCCGACGCTGGCCAGCCAGGCCAGCCCCGAACTTCCCCCGGGCACGCCGCCGAGCGCGATTGCCGATCTGGTGCTAGATCCCACCAGCGTGCGCGCGGCGGACAACACCATCTACATTGGTCCGAGAACGGCCAGCGCGCTTATCCTGCCCGTCCGCGCGGAGCCCGCACCCAAAGCCAACTAACAAACGCAGGAGCAGAAAACATTGCGCCGGTCGGGGTGGACGCCGGTATATCCGGCAAGGGATAATCTGCCTCCGAATTTGGACCGATAAACGGGAGGTTCCGCTCGATGTCGCCACGAATTTCGAAGCCCCGCGTTGAAGCTCTGCACGATGAAGACGCGTGGACCCAACCGCAACGCGACTTGCTCGCGCCGCTCTCGCGCAACGGCCGCTTGTACAACATCTACGCCACGCTGGCGAACCACCCGGCACTGGCCAAGGACTGGATGACCTTCGCGTCGCACGTCCTGCGCCGCAGTTCGTTGCCCGCGCGTGACCGCGAGTTTCTCATTCTGCGCACCGGGTGGCTGTGCAAAGCGGAATACGAATGGGCGCAGCATGTGCGCATCGGGCGCACGGCGGGCCTGACCGAAGCGGATATCGCCAACATCATGAAAGGCCCGGCGGCGCCCGGCCTCGCGCCGCACGACAAGCTGCTCCTTCAGGCGGTGGATGAGCTGCACCAGGAAAAATTCCTCTCCGATGCGACGTGGAACGCGCTCGCGAAAACCTACGACACGCTAAAGATGATGGACCTCGTTTTCACCGTGGGGCAGTACACGCTCGTCTCGATGGCGCTCAACAGCTTTGGCGTCCAGCTCGACGAAGGATTCGAAGGATTCCCGAAGTAGTTTCTGGCGCTCATGAGACTGAGCCTCTTTTGCCCTTGCCAATTGCGGCGAAATCGAGCAAGATAGCCCGCGTTCCCGGAGGTCTATCCCGTGCCGTCTGGCTTGCTCCGTTTCGTCCGCTGTGCGTTGCCGCTGGTCTTGTTGCTTGGCGTCCCGTCCCGCGCCATTGCGCAGCTCGGCCCGGCGAATGGCGAATGGCCCTATTGGGGCGGCGACGCCGGCTCGACGCGCTACTCGCCGCTGGATCAGATCAACGCGGCAAATGTAGGTGAGCTGCAGGTCGCGTGGCGCTGGAAATCACTGCCGCTGCTCGAAGGCCAGCCTGACCCCAATCTCAAGGCGACGCCGATCATGATCGGCGGGACGCTTTACACCAGTGCGGGCGTCAACCAGGCGGCTGCGATCGACGCGGCTACGGGCGAGACGCGTTGGGTCTTCTCGCCCGACCCACCCGAGATCAGCCGCCACCCCACAGGGCTCTCCGGCCGCGGCCTGGCCTATTGGACCGACGGGAAAGACGCGCGCGTCTTCCATAACACCAGCGACGGCCGCCTCATTGCTATCAATTGCAAGACCGGCCAGACCTATCCCGATTTCGGTGAGAATGGATACGTCTATCTCAAAAAAGAACTGACTACACAACCCGACCCAAAAATCGGTTCCAGCTCGCCGCCGATCGTTGTGGGCGATGTCGTCGTCGCGCAGGTCGTCCCTTCCGCGATCAATCCTTCGCGGAAAGAGGCCGCGCCCGGACATATTCGCGGCTACGACGTGCGCACCGGTAAACGCCTGTGGACTTTTCACACGATTCCGCAGGCAGGCGAGTTTGGCTCGGAGACCTGGGAGAACGACTCTTGGTCCTACACCGGGAACGCCGGTGTGTGGACGCTGATGAGCGCGGACATCGATCTGGGCTATGTGTATCTGCCGATTGAAACGGCGACGCATGATTTCTACGGTGGGCATCGCCTGGGTAACAATCTCTTTGCGGAAAGTCTCGTTTGCCTCAATGCCAAAACGGGCGAGCGCGTCTGGCACTTCCAAATCGTGCATCACGGCTTGTGGGACTACGATCCGCCCGCGGCGCCGGTCCTGTGCAACATCACGGTCGATGGCCGCGATATCCGCGCGGTCGCGCTCGTGACGAAGCAGGGTTTTTGTTTCGTGTTCGATCGCGTGACGGGCGAACCCGTCTGGCCAATCGAGGAATTGCCCGTGCCGCAGAGCGACGTGGCCGGGGAGCGCAGCTCGCCCACGCAACCCTTCCCGACAAAGCCGCTGCCCTTCGAGCGCCAGGGCGTGACGGCAGACGACGCGATCGACTTCACGTCGGAACTGCACGCCGAGGCTCTCGAAATAATGGCGCGCTACAAGACCGGACCGCTGTACACGCCGCCCGTCCTCGCCGATGGCAAACCCGGCTCTTACCTTGGCACGCTGATGCTGCCTGGTTACGGCGGCGGCGCAAATTGGCCGGGGGCATCGTGGGATCCGGAGTCGAGCACGCTCTTTATCCCTTCGCGGACCATGATGATGTCCTCGTCTCTCGGCGTTCCCGATCCCTCGCGGACGAATCTCGATTATCTGCGTATGGAGACGACCGTGCCGGCCGGGCCGCGCGGACTGCCGCTGACGAAGCCGCCGTGGTCGAGCATCACGGCGATCAACTTGAGCAGCGGCAACCACCGGTGGCGGGTTCCGAATGGGGCCGCACCTGATTCCGTGCGCGATCATCCGGATTTGAAGGGACTCGAACTCGACTTCGGCAAAATGGGAAACACGGGCCGCCCCGGCGTGCTTGTGACGAAGTCGCTGATCTTCGCGGGTGAATCGGGCGGGCTTTCAGGCGATCCCGGCGGGCCGATGTTTCGCGCCTTCGACAAGGCCACCGGCAAGATTGCCGGCGAGTTCGCATTGCCATCGAAGTCCACGGCGCCGCCGATGAGCTATATGCTGAACGGAAAGCAGTATATTGTCGTTGCCGTGGGGACGAAGCAGTATCCGGCCGAACTGGTCGCGTTGACACTACCGTAGATTCCAGGAACCGTGGAGGTGTTTGCCATGCCGAAAAGAAAATCGATCTTCTCCGTATTGAACGTCCTGTTGGCGGCAAACGCGGCCATCGGCCTCGCGGTGCTCGTGACGGTGTACTGGACGAACGCTGCGCGCGCGCAGCGGATCGACACGCCGCGTATTCCACCCGTCCAGAAGGCTGATTGGACGCCGGAGCAGGCGGAGATACTCAAGCCCTTTGAGAGCCGGCTGTTAAACGTGTACACGACGATGGCGAACCATCCGGACCTTGCGCGCGACTGGCTGGTCTTCGCATCGCACGTCCTGCGCCGGAGCACGTTGCCTGCGCGCGAGCGCGAAATTCTGATCCTGCGCATCGGCTGGTTGTGCCGCTCAGAATACGAGTGGGCGCAGCACGTGCGCATCGGTCGTGAGGCCGGCCTCACGGATCAGGACATCCAGAACATCATGACGGGGCCCAGCGCCACCGGCCTCAAGGAAGGCGATCGTCTCCTGCTCCAGGCCACGGACGAACTGCATAAGGACTCGCATATCTCCGATGCAACCTGGAGTGCCCTTTCGAAGACCTACGATACTAAGCAGATGATGGACATCGTATTCGCCGTTGGTGAATACAACCTTGTCTCGATGGCGCTGAACAGTTTCGGCGTCCAACTCGAGGAAGGCCTCGATGGCTTCCCGAAGTAGCTAAATTTCGCGGTCGATCGCATAGGTCCTATGCGATCGACCGCAATGAATGCCGGCCTTCTAAGCTTTCTTTGCGAGTAGTTTCTCCAATTTATCGAAGCCTCCCCCCCAGCCGTTCTGGTGTGCATCTCGTGTGTCTTTGTCCGGGAAGCCCTCGTGCGTAAGAGTCACTTCAGTGCCGCCCGGCACCTCACAGAATTGCAGCATCGCGCGGGTCACGCCCTGATCGCCGAAGCCTTCGATCGGCGTTGAGGTCCATTTCAGTTTTTTCGGCTCTTCGATTAACTGGTAGTCGATTTCCCAGATGTATCTATCCCCGCCATCGCCGATCATCGAATATCGTTTCCCGCGACCGGTCTTCGGATCGATTGTCACGTCCGTGAACCGGTAACCCTCTGGGCACCACCATTGCCGCAATAACTGTGGATCAAAGCACGCTTTGAATACGCGCTCGATCGGCGCTTTGAACACTCGCTTGATCCGAATTGTCGTGTCTGCTGCTTTTTCTTTCGCCGCCATGATCATGTGCCTCCCCTGCGCGGAGCGTCGTCCGCCGTTTCGTCGAGGAATTTCTCCAGCGCGTCGAAGCGTCCTTCCCAGAACTTCGCGTATTTATCAATCCACGCACGCGCATCGCGCAGCGATTTCCCCTCGAAGTGCATCCGGTGCACGCGGCCGTCCTGCTCGCGCCGCACCAGTTTCGCCCGCTCGAGCACCTTCACGTGCTTGGTGATCGCCGGCCACGACATGCCGAAGGGCCGCGCCAGATCACCCATTGGCGTAGCGCCTTTTGACAGCCGCTTGAGGATCGCGCGCCGCGTCGGATCAGCCAGGGCCGCGAAGGTGTCGTCAAGCAACGCTTCTGAATGTTTAACCATATGGTTAAATTATGAATGCGCACAGTTTCATTGTCAATAGGAAATACAAGGGGATTCTGAACTAAGACTGAGCGACTAAAGAAAATTAAACCAATTGATTAACGCTATCTACCACCCCAAACCCAGTCTTCATGCTCACGGGAGCGAGCACGAAGCGCTTCAGCTTGTCTTGCGGATTGTTGTTGAAGTCGGGTTCGATGTAACTCGGTCGTATATCGATTCTGGCACAAAGGGCAGTCAAACATCTCCCCCGCAATCAAAGGCTTTAGTGCAAACAGACGCTCTTTTTCCACGAAACATCTCTGACAGTACGGGCCACACTCCGTACTAGCTTCATTGGTCCAGTACATCCCATCACGTAACACCAAATTCTGTCCGAGTACGCGTTGCGATTCGAGGTCACGAACACGAACCTCTAGTCTTTCCCTGCGTTCTTGTTCGGTAGATAATTGAGTGGAGACTTGTATCAACGCTTCCTGAAGTTCGAGAATGCGAGAATTCAGTTCAGCACTCTTTGCTTTCTTAGCCAGATCAATTATTGTGTCCACAATCGATCTTGCCTCTGATATGGCAGACACTTTATTTATCCCCCTGCAACCGCAGCACTATATAAGTGTATCGAAATTGTCTGCCCTACACAAAATTACATACTTCTTTGCTTTTGAAAGGATCAAAGCTTCAATGAGCACTTGTCTCCGCGGGTTAGTTCTAATTATCGGAGCATTGTCGATCCTCGGCGGTGTCACCGCGTCCGCCCAGCGCAACATTGTCTTTATCCTCACCGACGATCAGCGTTACGACGCGATCGGGGTGCTCAATCCATACTTCGAGACACCGCATCTCGACGCGCTCGCACAGAACGGCATCCTCTTCGAAAATGCGTTTGTCACCACGGCGCTCTGCTCGCCGAGCCGCGCGTCGATCCTGAGCGGACAGTGGGCGCACCGGCATGGTGTGCTCGACAATGTCACTGCGCTGAATCCGGATATGCCGACTTTTCCCGCGATGCTCCAGCGCGCGGGCTACGAAACGGCCTTCATCGGCAAGTGGCACATGGGCGGCGACAGCGATGCGCCGCGGCCGGGTTTCGACCGCTGGGTATCGTTCCGCGGGCAGGGCATCTATGTGAACCAGGCTTTCAACATCGATGGCAAGTACGTGCAGACCAAAGGCCACAACACCGATCGCGTGACCGATTTCGCCATTGAATTCCTGAAGCAAAAGCACGAGAAACCCTTCATGCTCTACGTATCGCACAAAGCCGTGCATGCGGATTTCATCCCTGCGGAGCGCCATGCGGACAGCTATGCCGGGCGCGACTATCCCTTTCCCGCGACGATGGCCGACACGGAGGAGAACTACGCCGGTAAGCCCGCCTGGGTGCGCGCGCAGCGCAACACCTGGCATGGGGTCGATGGCCTTTATGACAACACGATCGATCTCGGCGACTTCGCAAAACGATACGCGGAGACCCTGCGCTCGGTGGACGATAGCGTAGGCCAGATCGTCGCTACGCTGGACGAACTCGGCCTGCTCGATTCGACGCTGCTCGTTTTTTCTTCCGACAACGGATTTCAGTTCGGGGAACACGGTCTCATCGACAAACGCACAATGTATGAGGCTTCAATCCGGGTACCGTTCATCGCGCATTGCCCCGATCTCTTTCCCGGCGCGCAACGCCGCGCGCAGATGATCATCAACACGGACATCTGCCCGACCTTCCTAGAGGCCGCGGGCGCGCCGATCCCCGATACCGTGCAGGGAAAATCGTTCTATCCCGTATTCACCAATCCGCAGGCGCCCGGCCGCGACGCTTTCGTCTATACCTACTTCTGGGAGCGCATGTTTCCGCAGACCCCGACGGTGATCGGCATTCGCACGGATCGATACAAGTTCATGCGTTTCCATGGCGTCTTCGATAAATATGAGTTGTATGACCTTCAGTCGGACCCGCACGAAACCAAAAACCTGATCGGTGACTACTACGTCACGACGCAGGCGGGCAACAACGAATTCCGAGTACGCGGGATGGCCGATGACGCCACCAAGGCGATCTTCAATCAGTTGGACTCGCGACTGAACGCGCTGCTGGACGAAATCGGATGCAGCCGTGAACCGCATTGGTAGCATGCTCCGATTTTTAGTCGGCGCAATCGCGCTCGCCACGTGCGAAGCGGTATCCGCACAAACGGCGTCGCACCCGAACGTCCTGTTCATATTGACCGACGATCACCGCGCCGACGCCATCGCGGCCTATGGCAATGCGCACATCGACACGCCGAACATCGACACGCTCGTGCGCCGCGGCTTCAATTTCCGCCGGAACTACTGTATGGGATCACCGCACGGCGCTGTGTGCATACCAAGCCGCGCGATGCTGCTCACGGGCCGCGCGTATACCAATATCTCGCTGGAGCTCGACGGCGTCACGACATTGCCCGAGCACTTGCGTGGTCTCGGGTACACGACATTCATCACGGGCAAGTGGCATAACGAGCCGCGGTCCCTGCTCCGGAGTTTCGCCCAAGGCAAGGCGATTTTCTTCGGCGGCATGTCGAGCCATGAAGAGGTTCCCCTGGCGGACATTTCGCCTGAGGGGACTTTAGTGAACGCGCGTATGGAGGAGAAATTCTCATCCGAGATTTTCGCAGATGCCGCAATCGACTTTCTGAAAAACGCGCCGGCCGGCGTGCCGTTTTACTGCTACCTCCCCTTCACAGCACCGCACGATCCGCGCATGCCGCCAGAACCGTATCGCGAGAAGTATTACCAGAAACATCCACCTTTGCCGCCAAACTTTACCTCACAGCACCCCTTCGACAACGGCCGGCTGATAACGCGCGACGAAACCCTCGCACCGTGGCCGCGCACGGAGAAAATTGTTCGCGATCAGATCGCGGAGTACTACGGCCTCATTGAGCATCTCGACACGCAAATCGGCCGCGTACTCGACACGCTCGCGGCCTCGCCTTTCGCCGACAATACCTATGTCGTGTTCGCCGCCGATCACGGCATCGCCCTCGGCAGTCACGGTCTTCTCGGCAAGCAGAACATCTACGAGCACAGCATGCGCGCCCCGCTCCTCGTTGCCGGGCCCAACGTCCTCCATGGAGAAACGCAGTCGCTCACATATCTACTCGACATCGTGCCCACGCTGTGCGACGCACTCGGCGTGAGTGCGTTGAATCCGGTCGATGGTTATTCGCTGGCGCCGCTGTGGCGCAGAGAGAAGTCCTCCGTGCGCGACGTAATCTACCTGGCTTACGAGGATTCGCAGCGCGCCGTCGTCGAGTCGCAATGGAAGTTGATTCGCTATCCGCTCATCAACTACACACAGCTCTTCGACCTCGCGAACGACCCCTATGAAATGCAGAACCTCGCCGACATCCCCGAGTACGCCGATCGCGTCGATGCGCTCATGGAGCGCCTTACACACGAACAGGCGCGCTATGGCGATGTCGCTCCACTCACCGTGGAGCAGCCGTTGCCGAAGCAGATCGATCTGTCCGGGACTCCGCGCGATCCGGATCCGTGGCAGCCGGAGTGGATTGTTAAAAAGTACTTCGCGGATTGATTCCGCTTTTGGTAAGACGCGGGCAAGTTCCTATGATGCCGTTGCTCGGCCAGTAAGCGCTACTGTTTCCGGAATGTGACATTTCGCAGATTCGCGAGCGTCGCCGTCATGCCCGAGATGGCGCCGTTTGCGTCGCGCGTGAATGCGACATCCGAGCGGTTCGCGAAACGATCCGGACCTACGGGCCGCACAATCAACTCTCTTGCGCCTTTGCACCGGATCACAAGCGAATCATGTTCGACGCTGATCGAGTAGGTTGCGGCAAGCGAATCGCTCCAGTAAGCGCCTGCGTATTCCGCGAGTGCGGCGGCGTCGAGCGACGGCACATCGAGGCGAACCAGCGCGCGCGGCGTTTCGCCCTCACGATGTATCGTAACATCGGATTTGGCGAAGACCAGTTGGGATGGCGGATACATCGAATCTACCGAGGCGAGAGTTCCCTTGTCGACCTGGTTCAATGCGTACGGGCGGCCTTCCACCACCCATTCGACGCCGTTCTCGGTGCCTTTTTTGACGATCCAGAGGAGCTGCGTCTTGGGATCAACGTAGTTGCCAAACCATTTTTCATATTTGTCGGCGGGTGCCGAATCGGGCCGCGATTCCGGCTCTCCTCCTGGCAAGATCACGTCCGCCACGTCGTTGGCCATCTTCTTCGTATCCATCGAATCGGCGTTACCGAGGATGACGATGGTCGATCCATCGTCTTCAAAGTGCATCACGTGTGTGCGGAAGCCGAGCATCCCGCCGCCGTGTTCCAGCGTGGGTCGGCCACGATAGATCTCGTGGGCGATTCCGAATGCATACGGAATGTCGACGCCGCTGTTGAGCCGGCCGCGCGTGCGTATGGCCGCCGCGAAGTTCGCCTCGCCGATGCGCGGCTCGCGCAGGTTTTCCGCCCAATGCACAAGGTCGTTCGCCGTGCTCATGACGCCGCCGTCGCCCAGGCTGTTGAAGTTTTTCACATAGTGATGCCAGGTCTCTCCCGATTTGCGGTAGCTCACGACGCGCTGCGGCAGGACCTCGCTGCGGTCGTCGTCCCAAATGGTCGCGGTCATCCCCAGCGGCCCGAAGATGCGTTCCTGCGAGAAAGCGCGGAGACTCTTGCCCGACACGCGTGCGACGATCTCGGCAAGCAGAAAGTAGCCGGAATTGCTGTAACTGAATTCCGTGCCGGGCTCGAAATTCAGCGCCTCCTGTCGTGCAATGATTTCCAGCATCTCCGGCGGTCCGAAGAAATTGGCGAATGATCGCCCCGAGACACCCATCACGCCCAGGTAGTCGCGCAATCCGCTTGTGTGATGGATCAGGTGCCGAATCGTAATCGGCCACGCATACTGCGGCAGCTCGGGCACGTACTTGCGCACATCGTCGTCAAGGCCCAGTTTGCCGTCCTCGGCAAGCAACGCTATCGCGGCCGCGACGAATTGTTTGGACACGCTGCACAAATAGAAATTCGAGTCGGCGCCCATCGGCGCGCCGAATTCCAGATTCGCCGATCCATACGCGCGAATCAGCGGCGGCTGGCCCGGGCGGGCCACGGCGACGACCACGCCTGGCGAATTAGCGTGGTTCCATGCTTCGAAAAGGGCATCCAACCGCGCGGCGTCATCGGTGAATCCGGGGCTGCACCATATCAACACCGTTGTAATGGCAAACACGGCGGCCCAGCGCCGCAAGTGCAGTGGTTCAAGGAGACGCTTGGCTTTGTACGACCTATTCATAAAATCCCTCTAGTTCGCCCCATTGCTACCGAGGCTATCGTAGGCCATGCGAAACGGGGTGACAACCTCCGCGGACTAAGGTCGATTTGAGGTAAACCAACCAGGTTTTTACTCCGCAGGCCCGCGTAACCCTTTGTTTTCAGGGTCGCCAAGAGCTGGCTGTCGACAGCCTGAAAGAGTCGTTGACAGATCGTCACCGCTCGTCCTAGTATGCAGGCGTGAAGCTATGCAGGGACGATCCGTCCCAGAGGAGCTTGGAGATGGTCAGACGGTCATTTGCGATGGTATTCGGAGCGGCACTGCTCGCATGCGCCGCAGTGTCGTTCGGCGCGTCTGCTGCGCCGCAGGAAGGCGGCGCGGTCACGTATACCAAAGACGTGCTGCCGATCTTCCAGAAGAATTGCGAGATCTGCCATCGCGCCGGCGGATCGAATCTCGGCGGCATGGTCGCGCCGATGGCGTTCACGACGTATGAAGAAACGCGCCCGTGGGCGAAGGCGATTGCAAAGGCGGTTACGAACCGCGTGATGCCGCCGTGGCACGCGTCAACGGAACATTCTGGAGTCTTTGAAGGGGAGCGCGTACTCAGTCAGCAGGAAATTGACACCATTGCGCGTTGGGTCGAGACTGGCGCCGCGCGCGGCAATCCGACGGATGCGCCTGCGCCGCTCGTGTGGCCGACGGTGGATGGCTGGACCATCGGCGAGCCCGATCTTGTCGTATCCATGCCGGAACCTTATTTTGTACCGGATGACCTCCTGGACGATACGAAGTATTTCCCGACGAAACTTACAGAGGAGCAACTTCCGGAAGATCGCTGGATTAAGGCGGTCGAATTCCGCCCGGGTAGCGAAGTGGTCCACCACATGATCACGACGCCATTCGGCGGTCTCGCGCCCGGAAATATGCCCAACGTCTATCGCGATGGTTACAGCGCGAAAGTCATGAAGGGGCAACAGATCGTTTGGAACATGCACTATCACAAAGAGCCCGGCCCCGGCACGGGCGTCTGGGACCAGTCTTCGCTCGCGGTGAAGTTCTACCCGAAGGGATACCAGCCGGAACACGTCCTCACGACGATCCCGCTTGGGCCGATGGAATTCACCATCCCCGCGGGCGATCCGAATTTCCCGGGCGAAGCAACGCACACGTTTGAACGGGACGCGCTCATCAATTCGATGATGCCGCACATGCATTATCGCGGGAAATCGGTCCACTACGATCTGATTTATCCGGACGGCAAAACGGAGACACTGCTCGACGTCCCGCGCTTTGATTTCAACTGGCAGACCGTCTATCGCTTCAAGACACCGAAGGCGGTTCCGGCGGGAACAAAGGTGAAGTTCGTCGGATGGTGGGACAATTCCGCGGACAATCCCTTCAACCCCGACCCGACCATCGACGTGACCTGGGGCGAAGCGACGCACGAAGAGATGGCGTTCGGCTGGCTCTCGTACACGAACGTGGCCGAAGACGCCACGGCGCACCAGGGTTTTGCGCAGAGTAATCCCTAGTCGCAACCACTAAATAACGACGCGGCCCGCATACCAGAGACACCTCTGGATGCGGGCCGCGATGATTTTAGGGGTGCCGCAAGCAGCCGCAGAACTCGATCAGGCTAGTCCGGAGTTCGCTACGATAGCTCGCTCATTCTATAAATAGCTGGCGTACCCGGAAGGATTCGAACCTCCGACCTCTTGGTCCGTAGCCAAGCGCTCTATCCAGCTGAGCTACGGGTACGCAGCGCAAGCAGGCGGGGAGTCTAGCAAATGAAGGGTGGATGCTCAAGTCTGGGTGGTGCGGGGATAGGCTGCGAGGTTCCGGGTCGTCGTTTACAGACTTTCGACGGTCCAGCGACTTCGCGCGATGCAAAGACGAAAGAAGTGAGTCAGACATGTAAATTGCGTAGTCTGTCGTCGAATGGATGATTCGCTTCTGCGCGAAAAACTCGATGCGCTGCATGCGCAGCTCAACCGCCGGGCGCTGGTCTCTCCCGATCCGCTGGAGGTTGTCTATCGCTACGACGACCCGCGCGATCGCGAGGTGGCCGGACTGATCGCGGCGTGTCTGGCCTATGGCCGGGTCGCGCAGATTCTGCGCAATCTCCATGCCTTGCTGGATGCGCTCGGGCCGGCGCCGGCGGACGTCATCCGCCGCGAGGGCACCGGCGCGGTTGCGCGCTTGCCGCACTTTCGCCACCGGTGGACCGGCGCCGAGGAAATGTCTGCTTTCCTCGGCGGGATTTCGGACGCGCTCCAGCGACACGGCTCGCTGGAAGCCTGCTTTCTCGCGCACCATGCCGTGTCCCACCAAGACACTCTCTCTGCGCTCACCGGGTTCACGCGCGAACTCCGCGGCTGCGACACACCAAACAGCCTGCTCTCCGCACCGGACAAAGGTAGCGCCTGCAAGCGGCTGCATCTGTATTTGCGCTGGATGGTCCGCCGCGACGAAGTCGATCCGGGTTGCTGGACGGGCGTCTCGCCTTCTGCATTGCTGATCCCGCTCGACACACACATGCACCGTGTTTCGCGCGGACTGGGCCTCACTCGGCGCAAGCAAGCCGACCTCGCCACGGTCATCGAAGTCACCCGGGGATTTCGGCGCATAAACCCAGCCGATCCTCTCAAATATGATTTCGCGCTGACGCGGCTGGGAATTCGGAGCGAGCTCGATCCGGAAGATTTCCTGAGGGAATGTGGCGTATCCGCCAAGCGGATCCGTGCACTGCGAGACCCGGTTGCTGGCGCTACGCCACGCGCGTCGAGCCGGACGGTACGGTCGATACAACGGAAGTCGCCAGGCCGGTGAACTGCGCCGCGATCCGTTCTGCGTGTGCACGATCCTTGCACAGACCAAAGAGCGTCGGACCGCTCCCGCTCATGAGCGCGCCTGCGCAGCCCGCATCAAGCAAGCGCTGCTTTAGCACGGCCAGCTCGGGGTACTCCATGAACACAGGGATTTCCATCGCGTTGTACAACACATCGGCAATCGACCCGCGCGAGACTGCAGCGAGTACGCCTTCGAAGGACGATGTAAGCTCACCAATGCGTTCCTCGCGACTCTTGCGCAGCTCGGGGTGGTTGTAAACGCGTCCAGCGCTCACTTCGATCGCGGGATGCAACAGGACAAACCAGCACTCGCGCAGTGGCTCCAGCGTTTGTAGTGCATCGCCGCGGCCCATGCCCGACATGGTGCCGCCACGAATCAGGAACGGCACATCGGATCCGATCTCGGCGGCGAGCGTCTGCAGTGCTTCGCTCGAAAGCCCAACGTCCCAGAGCTCATTGAGGCCGACCAAGGCCGCCGCCGCGTCCGTCGAACCACCTGCGAGACCCGCAGCAACAGGGATGCGCTTTTCGATCTCAATATGTGCACCGCGACCCGGCGCGTGGCGCGCTTGCAACAACCGCGCTGCTCGCATCGCGAGGTTGTCGTCCGATTCCAATTGAGGGAGATTGCACGACAGTGTGATCGCGCCATCGACGGGACTCAGGCGCACTTCATCCGCGAGGCCAACCGTCTGAAACAATGTCTCGATATCGTGGTAGCCGTCGGGCCGGCGATCGATCACCGCGAGATACAGGTTTATCTTGGCATGCGCGCGGTAGACCGCCGGGGCGGGCGCGGCGCCGCGGCTTCCGGGCATCAGTTGTTCTTTCCGGCCTTTGCCGCCTTCGCCGGCGGCGCCTCGAGGCAACACGCATTGCCTACGGCCGTGCGCACATCTTTCTTTGGCGTGCCGGTGATTTCGAGCGGCCCGCTATAGGCCTTAATTTGCGCGGCCAGATCGCCGGAGACCGAGGAGATCCCTTCGGTCTCCATTTGCAGCGGCCCGCTGGCGACACCGTACTCCGCGAAGGGCGCCATCGCCTGCACGGCCTCGCGCCACTTCGCCAGTTCCGGCCCGAGCGTCAGTGACGGGGCAGGCACGACTGGCCGGCCGCCGGCCGCTTCACCGAGCGATTGAAACGCAAAAAGGTTTGCCTGTGCCCGGGTTACATTCATTTTTTGAAGAACGTCGTCTGGCATCGATGTCGCGCCTACGACGAAAAAGTCATATCCCATCCCGATTAGTTTTCCAGTGGCCTTCTTCACCGCCTCACGCGCCTGTGGCTTGCTGAGATCGAGCCAGCGCGATCCGTCCGCAGCTGCAATCGTCCAACCTTCCTTGGTCTCATCGGTCGCCAGCGGATCGAAGGTGATACCGGGCTTCATCCCCATCGACTTCAGCTGATCGGCGACCTTGCCCATGTCCTTGGGGTAATCCGGCGAGCGGCCCTCGAGCGATCCCGGCTTCGACGGCCAACTTCCCGGCACGAGCACGTGGTGAATAGAGTGGTCCGCCCAAGCCTCGGCCACTTTGTAGAGCTCTTCAGCCGGTGCTGTGCGTGCAATGGTCACCCATCCTGCGGGCGCCGCCGCACCGGGACCTGCCTGCATCCCTTGCAACTCCGCCCATGCGTGGAATTGCGACACCTGCGCTTTGTCGGGCACGAACAGCGACATCCATACAGGGTCGCTGCCGACCTTTGTCTTGGGTTGAATCGCCAGCGCCGGCTCGTAGCGGCAGTGGGCGGCGCCAACCCAGGACTTTCCGTCCGCCTTAAGATCGATCGACGAGTTCATCAGTCCTGATTGAAGCAAACCGACGCCGAGCGTCATGCGCGGTTTCGCCACTTCAAACATCACCAAACCCGCAGAGGCGCCGTCGTTCATGACCGAGAAATGACCTTGTCGGTGCATGTTTGCTTGCGTAAGTACCGTCGCGGCGCCCAGATCGGCCACGGTGCCGCGATCGAAGACTACGGGCCGCACTTCCTTGATCGACACTGGTTTGTCGCCGAGGTTGGTCATGGTGATGTGCACGATCAGCGCGGGATGCTCTTCCATCCGCGCGACGGACACGTTCACCTCAAGATTTTCCGGCGTGATGAAGAATGACGAGAAGCGCGTGCCCTTGCCCATCGGTCCGTCGAAATTTTCGCGGCCGTCTCGCACGGCTTTGAGGCTGCTCAGCCGGAGCGTGCGGCCGTCGGCGTATTCAATCTCGCACTGGGCGTCCTTAATAAGAATGCCCAGGCCGGTGACATCCACCATCCACTCGGCGGTCTGGTTGTCGAACATGAAGGTCGAATACTCGCCCTTGAACGAATAGTGGTCCCGCAGGGCCCAGGGCTTATAATCGTCGGAGACAGCCACTCCGGCAGCCAGAATGGCTGCGACGCACGCGGCGCGCGCCACACCTCGAAAACTTCTAAATCTGCGCATGCTTCCCCCTGAAAACGACCCAAATGCCCGCCCGGTTTGCCTTTACATTATACCGGACTATCCGGCATCGTGTGTAAAACCGGCTTATGGCCGTGCGGGTCGCATCTTGGGCCTCTTAAAACTCTGGCCGTGTCTGGATATACCGTGGAAAACCCCATAGGAAAAGGACTTGCCGCGTTTCAGGCGGCCCTCGAACGCCTCGACGACGCACTCCGTCCGTCGCCGGGCTTGCACGAGCGCGTCTTTACCGGTACCCAGCCCTGGCGCGATCTGCTCACCTACAAACTTGTCCCGCATATGGCGGGTGAAGGCTGCCTCGTCGCGGCGGTCACTGGTGGCACGAACACCGGAAAATCGACGGTCTTCAATCTGCTGATTGGCCAGCCGGCGAGCCCCATCGTGAACACGGCCGCTGCGACGTGCCACCCCGTGCTCGCAGCGAACGTGCGGCGGAGCGCGGAGTGTCTCGACTCGAAGCTCGTTCCCGAGTTCAAACCGCGCCCACTCGAAACGCCTGCACAGGCCACAGACTCCTCGCTCCCGGCGGAAGCTCTTTTTGTCGTGCGCGAGGATTCGCTGCCGGATCGGCTCGTCATCATGGACACGCCCGATGTCGACTCGATCGAGAAGCGCAACTGGGACGTCGCCGCGCATTTGCGCGCCGCGGGTGACGTCATCATCGCCGTGATCACCGGCGAGAAATACAAAGACGAGCGCGTGGTCGATTTTTTTCGACAGGCCGTCGCCGCCGATCGCATCGTGGTGCCCGTGATGAACAAGGCGAATCCCGACAACGATTTCGCTGTTGCGCGCAAGCAGCTTGAGGAATTCCTCAAAGACTCCGGCGCGGCGGGACCCTGCTTTGTTATCGCGCACGACTTTCGCATCGGAGAAAATCTGCGGCGACCCATCGCTTCGCTCGATGGTGCACCGGATCTCCGCGCGCACCTTGAGTCGCTGGACGTGCCCGCCATCAAGTCCCGCGTGTATCACGGCACCGTGCGCCGGTTTGCAGACCAGGCCGAGGCCTTCCTCGATGCCGTGAAGATGGATGCCGCCGGGCTTGCGCAAATCGCAGGCGCATTTCACGGCCTCGCCGGCGTCGCGGCGGAAGGCTATGACCCCGTGCCCGGCAAGGAGGTCGGCGGGCTTTTTCACGCCTTTGTGCAATCCAAGCGCGGGCCGGTCCGCCGCACGATCGGCGCGACCAGCGCCACTGTTGTGCGTGGAGCATCCGCCGCAGGACGTTTCATCCGCTCGGCTTTCGTGCGCCGCGCCACGCTTGACGCGCCGGAGGTCGATCGCGCCGAGGACGCGCTGCACGCCGCGCACCGGGAAATCATCGTGCGTATTACGCGCGACCTCGCCGCGAATTGTGCTGAACGCGCACGCACGATCGGCGCACCCGCGCGCGACATGATCGGGGATCGATTCGATCGGCTCGATGCGGCCGAAGCCGCCGAAGCCGTGGCGACGGAGGTGCTGCAAGCTGGTTCGGTGTCTGAGGCCTTCGATCGGCATGCCCGGCAAATGCTTGAGACCTGGTGGAATGATCATAAGGGCCGACGACGCGCGCTCGAGGCGCTCGACGCGGTGCTCGCCGTGATGCCTGCGGCCATTGCCGCCCCCTTTGCGCTGCACACCGGCGGCCTGGGCGCGGCGGAGGCCGTCGTCATTGCGGGCCCGGTCATGGCGCAGTTCGCCACTCGAGTAATGGAGTATCAATTCGGCGACGCGCTCTTCGATTTCCTCTCGCCGTGGAAAGCCGAACAGCAGGCGCGCCTGCGCGACGCGCTGCTGCGCCACGTTGTGGGCGCCGGAGCGGAGACCCTCGATAACGCCGTCGAATCCATGCATCGTGCGGACATTGACCTACGGAGCGCGCTCGACACATGCCGCAATCCCTGAGCGACATCCTGCAACAGCTTGATACGCTCGTGGCGTATCGCGGTCCCTGGGTGCCGCTGCGCCAGGAGGCCGAGTTACTCCAGTCTCGCCTCTCCGAGTTGCGCGAGCGCGAGGTCCGGCTCGACGACCTCCTCGTGGTGGCGCTTGTCGGCGGCTCGGGCGTGGGGAAATCGACTCTGCTCAACGCGCTCGCGGGCGACGAGCTGGCGAAAACCTCAGAGTTTCGGCCCTGTACGTCCGTGCCGACGATTTATCATCCGCCCGGCGCACGGCTGCCTTTTGGCGAAGGCTGGGAGCGGCGCTCGGGCTCTGCGCTCGAGCACCTTGTTGTCGTCGACACGCCGGACTCGGACACCATCGTGCGTGAGCACCGCGCCCTCGTGCAGGAGGCCCTGCGCGAATGCGACCTCGTCATCATGTGTGCCGATTCTCAAAAGTATCTGGACGAGGCCACCTGGTCTTTGTTGCGTCCGCTCAAGGACGAGCGTGCGCTGGTCTGCGTCGAGACCAAAGCGTCCCGCGAACCGAGCATCCAGCAGGATTGGCAGCGTCGTTTGGCCGACGCGGGATTCCGCGTATCCGCGTTCTTTCGCGTGAACAGCACGCGCACTTTTGATCGGAAAATTTCCGGGAGTGCACCGGCGGAGGACGAGTTCGATTTCTTGACGCTTGAGGCCTTCCTCGCCAAAGAGCTCACCGCCGATCGCATCCGCCGCATCAAACGCTCGAACACGGCGGGACTCCTGACCAAAACGATCGGTACGCTGGAAGAGCGGATCATCTCGCGGAATGTCGATCTCGAACGCGCCGAGAAGGCACTGCGCGAGGCCGACGCCGCGCTCGCCAAGGACGGTTTCGATCTGATCCGCCGACGGTTGTTCAGCGAGCCACATCTATGGAGCTACGCGCTCGGACGCGAGATCAGTCTGCGTTCCAAAGGCATCGTCGGTGCGCTGTTTCGCGTGATTGAGGCCTTGCGCGCGTTGCCCGCACGGCTCGCCGGATGGTCAACGTGGTCCGCCGCCGCCGGTGCGGGCCATCGCGCTGCGCGGCTGCTCGGCGAAGACAGCCTGCTCGATGCGTCACTCGATCTCGGCTCGGACGAACTCCGGCGGCGCTTTGATTCGCACGCGAGCGAGGCGCGCCTGGCAATGGCCCAGGCGGGCTTTGATACGCATGATGCCGGCGCCGGATTCGATCGCTACAGCGCTGCCCTAGGTGCGCGGGTTGAGGCCGTGCTGCGCGGCCCAGCGCGCGATCGGGTCGTCGCGCGTGCGCGCATGCTCAGCGGATGGCCTTTCGCGCTGCTGCTCGATGCGGCCCCGGTGGGTTTCTTCGGGTATACGGCCTACGCGCTCGTGCGGGATTACTTCAGCGCGGACTATTGGTCCGCGGGTGAGCTTGTCCACTCCGGAACCGTTCTCGGAATCATCATTGCGGTGGAGCTTGCGGTTTTCTCGGGCTTGGCGCGACTGCTGGCATGGGGCGCTCGTTCCGGCGCGGCGCGCGACCTGCGCCTGGCCCTCGCTCCCGGCGCGGACGCCTTCGCCAACGAACTGGTGTCATTGTCTGATGCGAAGCACTTGGTCGCGGAGATTGCAGCCGTCCGCGCGGCGCTTGTTGAGCACTGATTCAGGCGTAGCGGCTTCTGTCGAGATTTACGGCTGCGCGGGGGCTTCCTCTGCCGGTGCGGGTGGGCCGCCATCGGAAGGCATTGCCTCGGGTGAGTCCACGACGATCACGGGCGAGGACACTTCCGGCGCAGGAGTTGCTTCTGCTGCGGGAACTGGAGCATCCGGAGTTGCGGGCGCCGCAACGGCTTCGTCAAGCCCCAGGATTTGGTAGATCAAGTCGTCATCCTGTTGCACCAGCGCGTTCTTGATGAACTGCGCTTTCATGTGTTGCATGTAGTCGGCCTGCAACTGCGCCCGGCGCATCTGCACGAGATCCTTGCGGAGTTGTTCTTTTTCCGTCGCAAACTGCTGCTCCCAGGTGTCCCCTTCGGGCACCGTGCGCTCGACAACTTCCACGAAGTTCGGCACGCGCAGCAGGTCGTAAATCGGCCCAATAAACTCGCCGGGATTCTTGTGCACAATACGCGAGAGCAGCGTGCGGCCGTCCATCATGATTCCCTGGTTGAACAGCATGTCGCTCATCCCAAAAGAATCCGTCGTTTTAATCTCGACGTCCAGCTCTGGAAACATCGTCTGCATGTCTTGGAGGCTTTTCGCCTGCGTCGCGATTTTCATCACATATTCGTTCACCCGGCCCTGGTACTCCGGCGTTTCCCTGTGCTCGCGGATCGCCTCGGTCTTTACGTCTTCCAGGGCTTCTTCAAAGGTGCGCTGCACCGGCGCGGTGATTTCCACGATCTCCGCGAGATACAGGTTTCGTATCCCCGAAATCACACCGGACACTGTGCCCATTTGCAGCTTCAGCGCCTCCATGCGAAACTGCATCACGTCGGCTTCGTGGATCCCCTCGATCGCTTGCGAGTTGGCGTCGAAACGATCGGTCTTCTTTACTTCAAGGCCTTCCGTCGCCGCGAGAGCCGCGAGATCGAGTTTGGATTCCACCGCGCGGGCCACCAGGCCTGCAGCTCTTGCTTCGCGCGACGCTCGCTCGTCTTCCGGCAATTCCGGCCGGATTACGATTTGGCGGGCGTGCACTTCGCGCGCACCCTCATCGTTGTTTCGTGTCTCTTCGACTTTGTAGATGTGCAGGCCAAAGAAGCTCTCGATCGGTCCGCGAACCTCGCCAACCTGCATCTCGAACAACGGTTTTTCGTAGTCGCGCAGCGCCGGAGATTCGGTGATCCAGCCCAGGTCTCCGCCCGTCTCAGCGTCCACACTTTGTGAATTGGCCTTGGCGAGTTCGGCGAAATCCTCGCCTGCCTTGGCCCGATCGATGAGTTCCTGCACGAGCGACGGCACCGGCGCTTCCATCGAGATCGACACGAACTGCGCGATCCGTGCCTCCGGAGTCATGAAATTTTCAAGGTGCGCATCGTAATACGCACGCAACTGCTCGTCGCTCAACTCGACCTTCGGTGTTACCGTCGCCGCTTTCACCTTGAACTTCGTATTCTGGTCGTAAAACTGCCGGCGGACTTCGCTCTCCGGTATCCGCGTCGCGGCGCCGATCAACTTGACGTACGCTTCCTGGTTCACGCCCTCGGAAATACTCGCGAATGTCGCGTCCCAGTCTCTGCCATTGCGCGTGTTGGCCTGTACCCATTGGTTGTAGGCGCCGGGATCGAACTCGCCTTTTTCGTTCAGGAAAATCTGCTCCTTGCGCAAGCGTTCTTCGAGGTACTTCTGGTCGGGATGGATCGGCTGTGTGCGGGTTTTCTCCGTAATCAACGCACCCTGGATGAGGTTCTCCATGATCGCGTCGACGGTGCCGTCGGCCACAAGATCCTTCGCGCCGGCGTCCTGCCCGGCCCGCGAACGGCCCTCCTGCACCTGGGAATAGGTGTTGATGAATTCCTGCGACGTCACCGGGGTCTTGCCCACCATCGCCACCGGAGGGTTGGTCGGTCCGGTGTTGAACAAGTCCGCCACGCTGACCGAACCCTGGATGAAGAACAGCATCGGCAGCCCGATAAACAAAAAGATGACAATCATCACGAACCGCTTGTGGCGGTGGATTTCATTGAGAAGCACGCAAAAAACTCCTTCGTGGAAGACAGTGAACCGGCCCGCCGCGCGGCCCCGGCGCGGCGGACCCAAGCCTGTTAGGCTAACATACGCCGGAAATGCCTTCAAAAGTGTTTGGAGCCGGGTATTGCCCAGGATCACGAAGAGCCGTCCGTTGACTCGCCTCTGAGCGTTGCCTATAATTCCCGTTCTGCCGCTTCACTGCGGTTCCCGTGGGGGTATAGCTCAGTTGGGAGAGCGCTTCGCTGGCAGCGAAGAGGTCAGGGGTTCGACTCCCCTTACCTCCACCACTTCTTCTCGTCCTTTGAGCTGCCGCGACAGCCACCACCCCGCGACTCCAAGATAGGCCGCGAGGCTCGCAAGCGAGATCCAGCGGCCGTAGCGCCACCCGGCGGGCGCGTATTCGAGCCGAAAATCGTGTGTCCCTGCAGACAGCGGGATTGCCATGAACGTATAGTCCGCCGGCATTACGCGGTACTCCGCCTGTGCACTGCCCGGTGCGGCCACGGCACGCCAACCGGTGCTGTAGGAATCCAGAACCATCAAGATCGTGTTCGCCGGAGCCTCGACGTGCAGCGTCACGTGGTCCGTCGATCGGTCTTTCACGGTCACGCGGCCCAGCGCCGGGCCGGCGGCGGCCGGCGGCGGACTCGGTTCCTCCTCCAGCACCGCCGTCTGCGCAAAATCCACGCCGCTGATCGCGAGGTCGTACAGCGTTTCCATTTCCGCCGGCTTGATCAGATATTTATTCACCAGAAAAAACTCGGGATACAAGAGGGGCAATTCGTAGAAGGTTTCGTCATCAAAAAATTCAATCTTCAGGTCTTGCCCGCGTGAGGACAGCGGCGCGGATGCTTTCGTCAGATAAGTCACGAAGTCCCGATACTCCGGGGCCACCGGCGTCCGCACGATAAACCGCGGGCGCGCCAGCGCGAGGAACTTCTGCCCGCGCTCGAAACCCTGCTCTGTGTGACGATTGAAGCCGCGGTTCAATGCCACCCCGAAGGGATCGTCGCCTGCAATGAAAATCCGCTCGTTCACTTCCTTCGCGTGTGCGAAACCCGCTGCTGCGAAAGACATGAACTCGCCGTAGCGCCGCAGGATTACGGGGTCATACCCGAAGACGGCCTGGCCGCCCACCTCCATCGCGTAATTGCGCACACGGCTGTCGAAGCGCACCATGTCCAGCACGCGCTCGCCGTCACCGCAGCGCGCATAGGCATCGTTCACCGCCGCGCGCTCGCCGAAGGCCAGATCGAAAGTCTCCCGGTGCATCCGCGCGAATACCACGACCTCGGCGACTCCGAGAATGGCCGCCGCCATCAATAGTCCCGGTCGGCGGCCCGCAGCCCACAGGCACGCGCATAGCAACCCCGCGGACCCTGCGGCCACGAACAAACCCGTCCGCGCGAGCCGCTGCGCTTGCGCTGCGAATTCTTCGGTCGAAGATGACACCCACATGTACACGTCCGCGCGTGCGCGCGCCCACGCGAGCAGTTCGCGCCAAGGCGTGTCTTCGCCCGTGCCGCGGGCGGCAATCGTAACACCCACCACTGCTACTGCGAGCGCCAACGCCACACCGCCGGCGAGCCACGCCAGCCACCGCGCGCGCGCGGGCCGCACCATCAGCGCGTCCAATCCCATCGCAGCGAGCTGCGCCATGAACAGTGCCGCGAAAAACGCAAACTTTGACGGGGCCCGGAAATGCGCGAAGCCGGGCACGTAGGCGTGGAAAAATTCGTACAGCGGCGTGTAGCGGCCCAGCGAGATCGCGACGATCAGCAGCACGATGAACGCTGCGGCTATACTGCTCCAGCGGCGGCCATAGGCCACGCCCGCCAGCGCGAGAATCAGCCCGGAAATACCGGCGAACAACGAGGCATCCCAAAAATTCCACCGGCCCCAATACACCGCGCGCTGATCATCGCCCAAGAGTCCCGGAACGAAGAGGCTCAGCAGATTTTCCGGCGGAAAGGAATATGAGGTTGCGAAGGCATACGACCCGCCGCCCGCGCGAATGCTTTCTGCCGCCGTCTCCGCGCCGGCCCACAATTGCACGCACGCGATCCCGACCGGTGCGATCGCGATCGCAGCCAGCGGCAGAACCACTCCGAGTGGCGCACGCGCGATCGCGAAGCGAATCACGCAATAGACTCCCGCGGTAAACGCTGTCATGAAGAGCGAACCCGGGTAACCCCCGAGCGCCTGCAGGCTCACCCCAAGAATCCCCAGCAGGGCCCAGCCCAGTTTTGGCGTTTTCAGGGCGGCCGCATCGAAGATCCGATCAATCGTCAGCAGCAGCAGCGGCGCGTAGCATAGCGTGCTCAGCATCGTTAGCTGCCCCGCGAGCACCCTCAAGGCGAAGGCCGCGCCGAACATCGTCATCGCTGCGGCGAGCAATGCCGGTGTCATTCGCGCTACGCCCGGGCGTACCCACAGATAGGTGAAAAAACCTACGAGAAAGGTATGCACGCAAATGTCCAGATTAAGCGCAAACGCCAGGGGGAACACGAGGTACATCGCGTTCAAGGGATACAGCAAGGCAACCTGGAATCCGCCGAATATTGGTGCACCGCTGAACACGTGTGGATTCCACAGTACGAAGTTGCCACGCGCAAGTTCCCCAAAACCAAATGCGCGATAGGGTGCGAAATACAGGCTGACGTCTCCCTGCTCACTCGAGACCACGCGCGGGCCAAAGCTGAACAGGATGTCGCCATACACCAATAGCGTCAGAACAACGAGTATCCCGGCAGCGAGAAGTGTCTCGCGGCGGCGCGCGGAAGGAATGGTGTCAGGTATTTCGCTGGTCATCTTCGAGTTATTCGCCTATCGCCGGAAAGATCGCCGCGATTATTTGAAAGCCGTACGCCCTATTGCAAAGGACGACGGCATTGTCGCGGCAACGGTCGCGCGGCTATCATGCCGGTTTCGACCCGCCATTGGCACCGAGGAGGTTTTTCATGCCCGCGCTCGACGGAATGCGAATCCTGGACATGACCCAATACGAAGCCGGCACGTCCTGCACGCAGGCGCTGGCCTGGCTGGGCGCGGATGTGGTCAAAATCGAGAAACCGGGTGTGGGCGACCCAGGCCGCGGGCTCGATCTCGGCCTCTTCGAGGATGCTGAATACTTCGTCAACTGGAACAGCAACAAGCGCAGCGTGACGCTCAACCTCGAAAGCCCCGAAGGCCGCGCGCTTTTGCTGAAAATGTTGCCGAAGTACGACGTGTTCATCGAGAACTACGGTCCCGGCGTCATTGAAAAAATGAACCTTGGTTACGAAGTCATGAAGGCGATCCATCCGGGGATCATCTACGGCCGCATCAAGGGCTTCGGCACGAGCGGGCCTTACGCCAAGTACAAGAGCTTCGACGTGGTTGCACAGGCGGCCTCGGGCGCGCTCTCGACCACCGGCGAAGCGGGCGGAACCCCGATGCGAAACGGCCCCACCATCGGCGACGTCGGCACCGGGGTCCAGATGGCGCTCGCGATTACGGCGGCCTACGTGCAGAAAATGCGCACCGGTGTGGGCCAGCTCATCGAGATCAGTATGCAGGAGGCGGTCACCTATTTCATGCGCACGACGATGGCACTTGGCTCGAAGTGGGGAACGCGCCCGGCCGAGCGCCGCGGCAACGGTCTTAATCCCGTCATCAGCCTCTACCCCTGCACGCCCTTCGGTCCGAACGATCACGTCTACATCATGTGCGTGACACAGCGCTTGTTCGAACGGCTCTGCACCGTTATCGGCCGGGATGAACTGCGCACCGATCCACGCTTCGCCGAGCCCAAGGCCCGCCGCGAAAATGGGGAGGCGCTTCGCGCCGAAATCACGAAGTGGACCCGTGCCCGCATGAAGCGCGAGGCCATGCACATACTCTGCGAAGGCGGCATTCCCGCCAGCGCCGTATTCGACACGACCGACCTCTTCAGCGATCCGCATCTGAAGTCGCGCGGGTTCATCCACAAAATCCCGCACGAAGCGCTCGGCGAAATCCCGCTGCTCGGATTCCCGCCGCGCCTCTCCGAGAGCAAGGTCCCGATCAAGGCCGCGCCACTCCTCGGAAAACACACCGCCGAAGTCCTCGCGCAAGACTTGGGGATGGACGCGACGGCGCTGAAAACGCTGCGCGACTCTGGAATCGTCGGCAACGAGCGTTAGTTCGGGGACAAGACAGAGAACGGAAAAAAGCGAGGCGCCCGCGGAAACCGCGGGCGCCCTATGCGCGCAAATCGCTTTCGCGATTAGTGTACGAGCGTGCCCTGCATCGCGAAGACCTGGCCGTTCTCGATCGGGACGTTGATGGTGATCCCTTCGCCCTCGACCGTGCCTGAGAGCTGCATCGGGTCCTGCCCCGGAACATGGGCGACGGCCGTAAAGCTCGTTCCCGTCCACACGATGTCCTTGATCGGCGCTCGGCCCACGATGGATCCGATCTTCACAAACCAGCCACCGTCGCCTGTCTTGGGCAGGTGCATCGCACTCTCTTCCAGCTTCGCCTCGCTCTGCTGGATCATCACCTTGAAGATTTCACCCGGGTGCGCCGCGGCCAATTCCTGCATCTTGGCAAGCACCGGGTTCGCGGTCGTGTCCGGTTTCGGGCTCACGCCGTCTTTCACGACGTAGTCCACAAACCCGATCATCATCTCGTCATACGACTCCGGACCGAAGGTGATGTCTTTCGTCGGGTCGGGGTTGTGGGGATTGTTTGTCGAATTGTCCCAGTGTGCGACGCAATCGATCTTGGATCCCTTCGGTGCATCAACCGGCTGCTCGAATTCATAGCCCGTCTGCCAGTTGAAGTCGTAGCGGCTGACCTTGAGCAGGTCCTTCTTCGTGCCATCGGGCAGCGTGAGCGTGTAGCTGAAATCCTTGCCGCGGTAGTGCATGTGCGGCGTCAGTGTCAGAATCGTGCTGTCCTGACCAAAGGTGAAGGTGGAGGTTGCTTCGTAGTTCGGGTCGCCCGCAGGAATGCGGAACTCGGCGTTCATCACCCAGAGGTTGACCAACTCTTTCTCAACGTCCTTCTTGTCCGCGAAATGAAGTCCGACGCGGGTCCGGTCCTTCGTCTCTTCGCCGTAGAGGTGGTAGTGCATGTCGCCCACGATCGGCTGACCCTGCTTGAGTAGACGCGCCGTGCCTTCCGGAAGCGTCTCCGGGTCCGCGCCGGCCGCCCACGCGCCAATCCACCCGTTCGGATTGCCCTGCTGGCCCTGCCACAGGATCACGTGGTGCACGACCTTGCTGTCGCCCGGCTGGATCTCGATGCCCGTGATCCACTTGTCCTCGGGGAAATCCGTCTTGCCCACGAGATTGTGGAACTGATCAGAACCGGTCGCCGGCAGCGCAACCTCGTCGAAGTTAACGACGAAATCCGGCTCGCCCAATATCCACTCGCCTGAAGGAAATTCCGGCATTGGCGGCAAATCGGACTTGTTGCCCTCCGGTGCGCCCGCCTTCGCCCACTTCACAATCGTGTCAATCTCGTCCTCGGAGAGCGAGCGATCATTAGTGAAAGGACCGAAGCCCTTGTCCGCGTGCCAAGGAGGCATCACACCTTCGGACACGTTCTTCAGAATCGCTTTTACCCAGGGGCGAATTTCCTCGTAGCTCGTGAGCGACATTGGCCCGGACGCCCCCGGGCGGTGGCACGCCACGCAATTGGTGTTCATGATTGGTGCGACGTCTTTGCTATACGTCGGCTTCGCCGCACTCGCGCCGCCCGCGACCACGGTCATCGCGCCCGCCGCGCACAGGGTCGCTATCGTCTTCGCAAATTTCATGGTCCCTAAACCTCCCTCATGTTCCCGCTTGGGGAACCCAATTCACTATAACACCCTCTGCGGATTTTGGTGTCCGCTATGGGTATTCTGAGGATTGGACGCGCTAAGCCGGCCACAAGTTTCAGCCGGATAATTCGGGCACGGAATACCCCTCAAATCGAATAAATTGCGCGTGCGGCGCTAACGGTTTCGGATCCGGGCCATCATCAACGGGTGCAGGAAGAACGGCAACAGCGGCACCACCGATACCCCCACCCACAGCGGCCAGTTAATGGGGTGGGGAAAGCGGATGTACCACTCCTGCGCGCCGGCAATCACTTCCCATCGGGTCATAAAATGAACGAAGGCCCAACTGTAGACCAGCCAGATTCCCGTGCACAGCCACGGCAATACGGGATGGATGAATCCCCGGCGATTGGCCACCCAGGCCATTGCAAGCAGCCCAAAAACGATAAGTGCGGCCGATATCCAATTGCCGATCGAACCGAGCTCTGCGGCCCGCTCCTTCGCCGTGTCCGGTTCGAGAATGCCCAGCAGCGCACCGCCCCAGATTGCGCCGAGTAGCGGCAACGTGAGCACTGCAAATCCGCCGACGGCAAACACGAAGCTCACCGGCCACGCGCAGGCCCACATCAGCACCAGCAGAAACCCGAAATGCATCGCCACCGTCAGCCAGAGCGGAAGCTGCTCGTAGCCTTGGTGCAGGAAAAAGCCGAAACCGGTGGATTCGCCATTGAGACGCACCACGCCTTCGATCGCGCCGGTGATGGCGACCAACTCGAACAATGCGATCATGGCGCCGGTCCCGAGCACGAGTATGCGCGCATTGGAAATCCGCGAGAGCGTCAAGGGCCGGGTGAGCAGATAATTCGACGCGGAGTTCCAGTGGCCACCGCGCATGAACATCACGCCGCCCACGAGCAAACTGCCGACGAATGCAGAGAGCGCCAGGCCCATCCAAATGTATTGCGCGCTCGATAACCAGTCGATCCGGAACAGCGGTTCTCCGGCCGAGGTCCCGGTGACGTTCGTCATACGAAACACGCCTACTACGAGCGGCATCCCGACGAAATACGCCGCCGCAGCGCCGCCCACGTACGCGGGCAAGAGCATTCCGTATTGCCGCCATTCGAACCAGAATTGCGCGGCCCGGTTCGAGTGAAACGGTCTGCGTTGGCGGCCGACGGCGAACTCCACGCCGCGCCGGGGAAGACTCGCCGCCCACCCTCCGCGCCGCTGTACCGCGATCACGGCCCACAGCAGTGCATAGACTCCAGCTAGAAAAAAAACTAGTGATGTTACGGTTTTCACCAGCTCGCCGTTCTTCAGAAGCTCTACAAAAGCGGGGCGCTGCGAAAGCCAGGCGAATCCGCCGAAATACAGCACAAAGGAGATCAATGCTGCGCGCAGGCCTGCGTTTCCCATGGTGTATGCCCATAACTGAATCAAGGGCATCAATGCAGCTGCCGTCGCCAAGGGCATCCACCACGCGAAGTCGACCTCGAGCACCCAGAAAGCCGGGAGCGTCGCGAGGATCGCAATCGCCGCGGCTACCGTCATACCGAAGATCATGTGGATAAAAGCGAGTTTCCCCGTGCGCATCGGCATGCGGAGTACGCGCTGCGGCAGCGCCAACTCGAGCCGCTCAGCGTCGCTATTCGCCAGCAACACGCCCGCCCCGCCGACCAGCCCGGATACGCCGATGATCAGGAACGCGATCATGAAACCGCCGGAGTTGTCTCGCTGTTGCGGGAGCATTCCCTGCGCATCGGCAAGCCATACCAACGCATACGCCGCAGCAATCCCTGCAATCACTAAAATGAAAATCTGCCGCACGCGGCGCCACAGTCCGGCGTATACGGTCCACATCGCGCCCATCGGCGTCAGTACCCCACCCGCGCCACGAAGATGTCCTCGAGTGTTGCGCGGGACTCGCCGACGATTTTCGCTCCGGCCCGCGCGGCATGCGCGCGCACGCGCTCCGCTTCGCCGTCGCACAGCACGCGCCACACGGTGCCCGATCCATCGCAGTGCAGCGCGCCTTCGAGTTTCGGTGTTTGAGTCTGCGGATTCACGAATTCGAGATGGAGGTGGCGGTGCCCATCCAGGATTTTCGGTAATGCGTCGCACAACACGAGCTTGCCGCGGTGAATAATCGCCACGTAGTCCGCGACACGCTCTACTTCGTCCAAAAGGTGCGAGGAGAACAAAATCGTGCGGCCCTCGGCCGCCACGCTGCGCATCACTGCGCTCAGGATGTGCCGCCGTACGACGGGATCGAGGCCGGACGACGGCTCATCGAGGATCAGCAGCTCCGGCCGGTGCGCCAATGCGCACACGAGGCCCGCCTTCGCTTTTTGGCCCTTGGAAAGCGTCTCGACTTTCTGCGCGGGATTCAGATCGAAGCGCTCGCGCAACTCCTGCGCAAAACTCTCGTCCCACTTCGGATACAGGCCGCGCGTGTAGCGCATCAACTCGTCGACACGCATCCACCCGGGCAGGTCGCGATCCTCGGAGAGATAGCCAATGCGCCCCAGCGTGCCCTCGGGATCGGCCACGGGGTCTCGGCCTAACACGCGCACGGATCCCTGCTGCGGTTTGAGTAGTCCGATCAAATGCCGGATGAGCGTGGTCTTGCCCGCACCGCTCTCGCCCAGCAACCCAAACACGCAGCCCGCGGGCACGCCAATCGTCACGTCGTCCAGCGCCACGCGGCCCTTGTACGCGCGGCGCAGGCTCTGCACTTCGATGACGTCTGTGGGTGTCATGTTCATCGGTCAGGCGAATTCTGTGGCCAATCGAATCTGCTATGGTAGTAAGCAACATTTGAGTCTGCAAGTAATGCTCAAACCGAGTGAATTACACCACGACAAAGTATGGCCTCCGAATCCCACGCTCGCGCTCGCTCGCAATTGATTGATTTGGCTAAGGCGATGCTCGATGGCCGTAAGGATTTGATAGTAGGATGCCAGGAAATGCACGGACTGGTGGATTTCTTTCAAGATCAGTGGCCAATTTTAAGTTTTTTTGTGGCAGTGGCGTCTGAGACGGATCATTGGCCGTTAGAGCATGCGCGGCTAAACTGTGCGCCCGACTATTTGAAACGTGTCGATCAGGAAATCGAGGATTATTTGAGTGAAATGCGCCCGCAGATCGAGCGTGTCTGCGCGGAAGTATTACGCCTTTTCGTGGTGGATAATCCCAAATGAAGCCTCGCGTAGAAATCGTCTATTGCACGCAGTGCCGCTGGCTGCTTCGCGCCGCCTGGCTCGCGCAGGAACTCCTCACCACGTTCGAACAGGAACTCGGCGAAGTGGCGCTAATCCCCGGCACCGGCGGCATCTTCGAAGTCCGTGCAAACGGAGTGGGTGTGTGGTCTCGTGCTGCTGAGCAACGCTTTCCCGAGGCCAAGGAACTAAAGCAGCGCGTGCGCGACGTCATCGCACCCGAGAAAGATCTCGGGCATAGCGACCGCGGCGTGCACTTGGCTTAACGCATCGCCCTAGGCCGCGACGATACTGCCCTTGCGCTCTTCGCCGAAACGGACCGACACGATCTGCGAGACGCCGCGCTCCTGCTGCGTGACGCCGTACATGCCGTTGGCCTGCGCCATCGTCTGCTTGTTGTGTGTGATGACGACGAACTGCGTGTCCGCCGCGAACTCCTCGACCATCGCGACGAAACGCCCGATGTTCGCGTCGTCCAGCGGCGCGTCCACTTCGTCGAGCACGCAGAAGGGGCTCGGCTTGGCCTTGAAGATGCCGAACAGCAGCGCGATCGCCGTCATGGCCTGCTCGCCGCCGGAGAGCAGCATGATGCTCTGCGGCTTCTTGCCGGGCGGCTTCGCTTCAATTTCGATGCCGCATTCAAGCGGGTCGTTTTCGTCGGTGAGGAACAGCCGTGCCTGGCCGCCGTTGAACAGCCGGCGGAAGTAGTTCTTAAAGTTCTCGGCGACCGCGTTGAAGGTCTCCAGGAACATCGCCGTGATTGTCTTGTCGATACGCTCGATCACGCCGAGCAGCGTCTCGCGCGCCTTGCGCAGGTCCTGATCCTGCGCCACGAGGAACGCGTGCCGCTCGACGAGCGCCTCGTGTTCCTCGATCGCCATCAGGTTCACCGGCCCGAGCCGCTCCAGCCGCTCGCGGATATCCGCAACCATTTTCTCGCGCGTTTCCGCGTCGTGCTCGTCCGCGCCGACTTCCTCTTCGGTCAGCGACGCGAGCGCCACGTGGTAGTCGTTCAAAATCCGTTCGCGGAAGAACTCCAACTGGTCTTCGTCGCGGCGCAATTCCATTTCCGTGCGGTGCACGAGCGTTTGCGCCTCGCGCACTTCCTCGCGCAATCCTTTAAGTGCTTTCTCAATCGTGTCGGATTCGTCGAGCACTTCCTGCCGCCGCGTTTCGGCCTCGACCACCAGCTTGCGCGCGTCTTCTCGCGCTTCGAACAAGGCCTTTGAGCGCTCCAGATTTTCGGTGATGTCGGTCTCGAGCAGCACACACTGCGCGCGAAAATCCTCGATCGCTTGCGCACGCCGGCCCGCTTCGCTGTGGGCATGGGCACACTCGCGCTGCAAGCGCTGGTGCTCGCGCGCCGTCTCCTCAACCGACTTCGACAATTCCGCAATGTGCACGCGCAGATCCGCCAGCGCCGCCGCCACGCCCGCATGGGTCGCGCGCGCCTCGGCCGAGGCTTCCTGTGCCTGCACCTGCGTGCGCTCGTGGGCCATCGCCTCGAGTTCGAGCCCGGCCGCGGCCTCCTGATTTTGCATGCGCTGCGTGGAGAAATCCTCGCGACGCGACACGACGACGGCGCGCTCCGCGCCAAGGTCCTCGGCGGACTTCGCCAGTCGCGCGATCTCCCGCACCAGACGGTCACGCTCTGCAGCGAGCTGCGCGCGGCCTGCGCGCGCCGTATCCATCCGCTGCGCCAATTCCTCGCGCAGTTGAGACTGTGCAGCAAGGTGTAGCGCCACGTCCTCGTTCTTCCACGCGGCGTGGGCCAGACGGAATTCCACGTCCGCCAGTGCCGCTTCGAGCCGTTCGATTTCCGCACTTCGGCCAAGGAGTCCGCGGCTTTCGTTCGCCGATCGGCCTCCGGTCACCGCGCCGGACGGCATGACGAGCGCGCCGTCCATCGTGACGAATCCGCGCCGCGGGCGCAGCTCGCGCGACAGACGCAGGGCTTCTTCAATCGTATCGACCAGATAGGTATTTCCGATCAAATACTTCACGACGGCGCCGAAATGCTCATCAAAATTCACCAATTCCGCCAATGGGCGCGCTGCAATCGCGGTCTGGCTCTCATCCGCCGACGGCGCTTCGATCGCATCCAACGGCAAGAAGGTCACGCGTCCGGCTTGATGCTCCGCGAGATACGCAATGGCTGCCGCGGCGTCTTCGCTGCGCTCGACCACTACGCAGTTCACATACGCGCCCAGCGCCGCTTCAACGGCGCGCTCGAACTCGGGCGCGGTGCGCACGAGATCGCCCACCGGCCCGATCACGCCCGCCACCGCCGGATGCCCCGACTGCCGCGCCTGCATGATCGCTTTCACACCGGCCGCAAAACCTTCGTATGAATCGCGCAACTCGCGGAAACTCGTCAGCCGCGATTCGACACGCCCGCGTTCCTCGCGCAGCGTCTGCCAATCCGCGCGCGCGGTCTCGCGTTCTTCGCGCAGCCGCTTTTCCGCGTCGTTCGCCTCACGCAGTTCGACCTCGACGCCTGCGAGCGCCGCGGCTTCGATCTCTTCCCGTCGCTCCGCCTCAGCCGACGCCGCGCGCAGCGATTCGCTCTGCCGTTCTTCCTCGGCGCGACGTGCGTCCAGCGCGGCGAGTTGCTCGTCCATGTGCGCTATGTTGACCGTCAACGCCTGGATCGCGGTCTCCATGCGCGCGCGCTGATTCATCGCGTCGACCGTCTTGCGGCGTGCGTCTTCGAGCCGCGAATCCGACTCCTTCATGCGCTCGGCGGCCTGCGCCAGTTCGGCCTGGCGCGCCGTCAACACCCCGTCGATATTGGTCTGTTCGGTGCGCAGCGCCTCCAATCGCGCCGCCACATCCACGCCCTGCAGTTCCAGCGATTGCGCCTGTTCCACCAGTGACGTGCGCTCCGTAGCGGCCTTCTGTTCCTGGTCGCGGGAGAAGGTAATCTGCTGGCGGACGAGCGCAACATGCCGCTCGATTTTTTCCATCTCCACTTCGATTTCGTGCACCGCTTCACGCCGCGCGTGAAGGTTGCGATCGGCTTCGAGTTTGCTCAGGCTCAGCTCTTCGTGACGGGCTTCGAGCTGGCCCATCTCCGTGTTCTTCGTCTCGTAAGTATCCTGCGCCTCCGCGAAACGCGCTTTCAAATCTTCCAGCTTCGCGGACAGCTCGCGCTGCTTCAGCCACGATGCGCGAATCTCGAGTTCGCGCAATTGCCCGGTGAGTTCGCGGTGACGGATCGCCGCGTTCACCTGGCGCTTGAGCGAGCGCATCTGCCGCTCGACTTCGTGCACGATGTCGCCGAGGCGCAACAGATTTTGATCCGCGCCTTCCAATTTCCGCATCGCAATTTTCTTGCGCGATTTGTACTTGATGATCCCGGCCGCTTCTTCGAAAAGGAACCGGCGATCCTCCGGCTTCGAGCTGAGCACCATCCCGATCTTGCCCTGCCCGATCATCGAGTACGCGTTCGTCCCGATGCCGGTGTCCATGAACAACTCTTGTACGTCGCGCAGTCGGCACGGCGCCTTGTTGATCAGGTACTCGCTCTCGCCCGAGCGGTACACGCGCCGCGTGACCTGCACCTCGGCAAATTCAATCGGCAGTGCGCCGTCGGCGTTGTCAAAGGTCAGCGTCACTTCGGCCATGCCCATTGCCGGGCGCTCTTCGCTGCCGTTAAATATGACGTCCTGCATGTGCGCGCCGCGCAACTGCTTGGGTTTCTGCTCGCCCAGCGCCCAGCGCATCGCGTCGAGAATATTGCTCTTGCCGCAGCCATTCGGCCCGACGACGGCCGTCATCCCCGCGTCCAGATCGACGATCGTCCGGTCTGCGAAGGACTTGAAGCCGGTCATTTCGATTTGCTTGAAATGCATGATGATCCGCCTGAGTTTGTGCGCCTGAATCCCCAGTACGATCGGCCGCGAACCGGTAATGGTTCCATCGATGAACGCCGGCGCCGCCGATCTGGAGGCAGGCCTCCGCCCAAAAATACCGCACCCACCGCCGGACTCATTGTCGGCGGTGGGTGCGTGTGAAGTCAATCGCGCCGGCGGGCGTCTACTTTGCGAGATCCGAGGCCCGCGACTCGCGTACGACCGTAATCCGGATTTGGCCCGGGTAGGTCACGTCGCTCTCGACCTTGCGTGCGATGTCGCGCGCCATCTGCTGGGCCTGCGCGTCGTCGACGACCTCGGGCCGCACAATGATTCGCACCTCGCGGCCGGCCTGGATCGCGTAGCTCTTTTCGACCCCCGGGAAGGCGTCGGCGATTTCCTCGAGCTGTTTAATCCGCTTGATGTAGGTATCCACCGTTTCGCGCCGCGCGCCGGGCCGGGCCGCGGACAACGCATCCGCCGCCTGCACCAGCACCGCAATCACGGAGTTCTGCGGCATTTCGTTGTGGTGCGCGCCGACCGCATTGGCCACAAGCTCGCTCTCGCCGTATTTCTTGCACAGATCGTGGCCCAGCACCGCGTGCGAGCCCTCGACCTCGTGGGTCAGCGCCTTGCCCATGTCGTGGATCAGCGCGGCCCGCTTGGCGATTTGCACGTTTTCGCCAATTTCGGCCGCCATAATCCCCGCCAAATGGCACACTTCCTGGCTGTGCCGCAGCACGTTTTGGCCATAGGACGTGCGGTACTTCAGCCGGCCCATCAGCTTCACGATTTCCGGGTGCAGCCCGTGCACGTCGACTTCCAGGCACGCTGCATCGCCCCATTCGCGAATGTTCTGGTCCATTTCCTGGCCGACTTTTTCGACCATTTCCTCGATGCGCGCCGGGTGAATGCGCCCATCCTGAATCAAGCGCTCGAGGGTAATGCGGGCGATTTCGCGCTTAATGGGGTCAAAGCCGGAAAGCACGACGGCTTCCGGGGTATCGTCGATGATCAGGTTAATACCGGTCGCGGTCTCGAGCGCGCGGATGTTGCGCCCTTCGCGGCCGATAATCCGGCCCTTCATCTCGTCGCTCGGCAACGCCACTACGGAGACCGAATGCTCCGCAATGTGGTCCGCCGCACAGCGCTGGATGGCCTCACTCAGAATCTTCTTGGCCTTCTTCTCGGAATTTTCGACCAGCTCGTCCTCGATACGCTTGAGCCGCAAGGCCGAGTCGCGCCGGACCTCCTGCTCCAATTTCTCGAAGATCTGCTCGCGCGCCGCGTCTGCCGTTAGACCGGCGATGTTCTCGAGCTGCTTGAGCTGCTGCTGGATAATTTCGTCAACGCGGGTCTCTTTTTTCTTGAGATTGTCCGCGCGCCCCTGGAGCTCCTTGTCGCGCTTGGAAAGACCCTCGGTCTTTTCCTCCAGGGCCACCAGTCGCGCGTCCAGGCTCTCTTCCTTCTTAAGAATCCGCTTTTCGAGCCCCAGAAGCTCGGCCCGCTGCTTTGAGGATTCCTGCTCCATCCGCTCGCGCAGCGTGATTTCCTGCTCTTTGAGCGAGGTCTTGGATTCCTTGGCAATTGCCGCCGCGTTGCGCTCGGCATCGGAAAGAAGCTGCGCCGCCTCACGCCGTGCGCGTTTGAGCGCACCCTGCCCGCGTACGCTTATCGCCACCACTCCGATGACGACGCCAACGAGTAGCGCAGGCGCACTCGCAATCAACGCCCACATAAGGGCTTCGGAAATCATTACCATCTCCTCGGGCAGGGAGAAGACGCATGCAGAGAAGACTCAGAACGGACTTAAACGGATTGGCAGCGTGGATCACCGGCGATTACCCGGTGGCTCCTTCGAGTTTCAGCTTGGGATCCTTGAACAGCGCACAACACCGGAGATTGACCCGGCACGCTGTTCCCATGTTTCGGACCAGCCATGCGGTCCAAACCAACATCCTGCATCAAACCTACCTATCGCCAATCGCCCGAAGGCGTAGTCACGTACTTAGGCGCATTTCGCGCCAGCCGGCCCACCGCGCATCCGCACGGCGTACTCTGCTTTCGTCTGTCTCAATTGCCCAGTTGGTTTTGCTAAAGATCTATGCCAAAGACGTCCCGGTGCCTCCAAAAGGCACCCGCCTGTAGAGTGCATTATAGGCACGCCCCGACAGTCAGTCAACGGAGTCCGCCGACCCTCGATTGGCGCGCTGTTCTACCGGACCCCGCCTCCATTCGTGTAGCATCCGGCTTCGTGATTTGCCCGTCCTGCGCACAGGAAAACAATAGTTGCAAGAAGCAGAAATTGACCGCGGTATCGACCACAAGGTATTTCGCATGAACAATCTCGGCTATAAACTCTCCTTCGGTCCCTGGAACATCAGCGAGGGTGCCGACCCCTTCGGCCCTCCAGTGCGCCCAACGCTTGCGTTTGCAGACAAACTGGGCTGCTTCACCTCCTTGGGCTTCGACGCCGTCCAGTTTCACGATGATGACGCCGTCCCCAACGCGCCATCCAAGTCGCTCAATGAACTTCGGTCCGAATCGAAGGAGATGAAAAAAGTATTGGACGATACCGGGCTTGTTGCGGAGTTCGTCGCGCCTCGTCTCTGGGAATCCCCGGACGGAATCGACGGCGCGTACACCGCGAACGACGGCAAAATCCGCGCGAAGGCCATTGAGCGATCCAAGCGCTCTGTGGACATCGCGCATGCGCTCGGGTGCAACATACTCGTGCTCTGGTTCGCCCGGGAAGGGACGTACATCCGCGAATCCAAAAACGCCCTTGCCGCTTACGGCCACCTGCTCGAAGCGATCAACGCCATCCTCGCTTACGACAAGTCAATCGAGATTGCCATTGAACCGAAACCCAATGAACCGATGGATCATGCTTACACGCCGACGATCGGTCATGCACTCACCCTGGCCCATCGGAGCAACGACCCTTCAAGGGTCGGCGGTCTCATCGAAAGCGCCCACGCGATTCTGGCCGGCCTGGATCCGTCGGATGAGATGGCTTTTGCGCTCGCGGAAAACAAACTCTACAGCGTCCATCTGAACGATCAGAACGGCCTCAAATTTGACCAGGACAAAGCCTTCGGCGCAGCGAACCTGCGAGTCGCATTCAATCAGGTACGCGTGCTCGAACAGGCGAACTATGCCAAGTCCGGGCGCATGGTAGGGCTCGATGTGAAGGCCATGCGCACGCAAAAAGCGGAGGTCGCCACGGCCCATCTCGCGAACAGCCGCAAGACGTTTTTGGCCCTGGTGGAGAAGGTGCGCTCCTTCGACACCAAGCGCGAAGAACATCTGCGGGCCGAACGCAACTATGAAGTGCTGGAACAATTGGTGCTCGATCACTTGATGGGAATTTAACCGATGCCGAAGTCGCTTGATCGCCGCCTGAACGACATCTTGAGCAACTCCAAGTCGAAGGAGTTCATCATTGCCGATGCCAAGGACGCCGACATGGCCTTTGGCATCGCCGCCCCAGGCACGAACCCCGACGGAAGTCATCCGTCGCTGGCGAGCTATCGGAAAAAAATTCAGGATGTTGTCGAGCAAGGCATTGTCGACATCGTCATCATGTCCGCATCGACGAATGAACAACTCGCCCTGGACGAGCGCATTTTCAAGGGGACTAGCGTGACGCCGGCCGCCCGCGCGAACGACACCTCGGACATCTGGCTTCCGCGCAAGGGCATCTACGCCACAACTCCATGCCGGCCGTTTCGCACGGCGACGATTGACCACATCCAGTGCGGCAGACGCTCTTGCACGCAGAAGGAACGCGCCAAGGGAACGAATTTGGGTCTCTACTCCATGACCTTCAACAACGATCTGGAGCACGACCACGCAACGCTCGAAGCCTTCAAGCAGTTTCGCCTGGATGCGGAAGGAAAAGGTTTCAGATACTTCCTCGAAGTCTTCGCGCCGAATATGGAGGGCGCGGTGCCTTCCGAAGATATTGGCGCGTTCCTAAACGACCACATTGTTCGCGCGCTGGCGGGAGTCACACGCGCGGGACGTCCTCTATTCCTCAAAATTCCTTACTTCGGACCTCACGCACTGGAAGAACTCGCTGCGTATGACCCATCGCTGGTGCCGGGGATTCTAGGTGGGGCATCCGGTACAACGATGGACGCGTTCACGCTACTGGCTAAGGCGAAACAACACGGGGGCCGGGCCGCGTTGTTTGGCCGAAAAATCAACAACGCCGAAGATCAGCTCCTGATGATTAAACTTCTACGCCGCGTCGCAGACGGCGAAGTTGCCCCGAAGGAAGCCGTCCGCGCGTACCACGACGGACTCAAAAAACGCGGCATCCGTCCGATACGCGCGATCGAACAGGACACCGAAATCACCGCTCCGGAATTACTGCTTTAAAGTATCCTTACGGAATCGAAAAACAACAATGCATTTTGCATCCATCGCGGAGGAAATCGTCATGACAACAAAACAGCGCGGCCTGCTTTCCACGAAAACCTGCCTGGTGATTGGCTGTATCACTTCCGCCGCATTCGCCGTCGGATTCGTCACCGCGCGCTCCATCAGCGCCGCCGAGGAAAAAGCCCCACCGGCGTACATGGTGGTCAGTTCGAAGCTGCTGAAGCCTGATGCGATCCAGGCCTACCGCGACGCCGCCGGTCCGCTCGCGAACGCCGCGGGCCTGGAAGTCCTCGCCCGGGCGTCGCACGACCAAATGCTCGTCCTCGAAGGCGAATGGCCCAACAAGGACGGGGTCACCATCGAAAAGTTTCGCTCGATGAAAGACCTGAAAGACTTCTGGTATTCCGACGGCTATCAGAAAGCCAAAAAGCTCCGCGAGGGTGTCGCCCAGATCAATTTCATTGTCGCCGTGGAAGGATCGCCGGTTGTCGAAAAATAAGTGCGCGCGCTGCGGCCATACGAATCAAGATGGTGCAAAATTCTGTGTTGAATGCGGCGCCGCACTTGGACTGCGCTGTGCCGGTTGCGGCGCCGAGCTACAGGCCGCTGCAAAGTTCTGTCCGGAATGCGGCAAGAGGGCCGACGTGCGGACGACCCCATCTATCACGCCGCGCGACTACACCCCAAAGCACCTCGCGGACAAGATCCTGCAATCGAAGTCAGCGCTGGAAGGCGAGCGCAAACAGGTCACGGTCCTCTTCGCGGACGTCAAGGGCTCGATGGAGCTTGCCGAGCAACTCGACCCTGAGGAGTGGCACGCGATCCTCGATCGCTTCTTCGCGATCCTCACCGACGGTGTGCACCGCTTCGAAGGCACCGTCAACCACTACACCGGCGACGGCATCATGGCGCTCTTCGGCGCGCCGATCGCCCACGAGGACCACGCCCAGCGCGCCTGCTATGCCGCGCTGCACCTGCGCGATGAGATCGCGTGCTACGCCACCGAAGTCAAGCGCGAGCACGGGGTTGGGTTCTCCACGCGCATGGGGATCAACTCCGGTGAGGTAGTCGTTGGCGCTATTGGCGACGACCTGCGCATGGACTACACCGCCCAGGGCCACACCGTGGGTCTCGCGCAGCGCATGGAAAGCCTCGCCGAACCGAACTTCTGCTACCTGACTGCCTCAACCGCCACGCTCGCGGGTGGCTATTTCAAACTCGATGATCTCGGCGAGTTTCGCGTGAAGGGGGTCACAGAACCCGTGCGCGTGCATCGCCTTGCCGGCGTGGGTGATGCGCTGTCGCGGTTCGACCGCTCCCGCGCCAAGGGTCTGTCGCGCTTCGTCGGCCGTGCCGCGGACTTGCGCACGCTCGATGACGCCGTAGACCAAACCGACGCGGGTAACGGCCAAGTCGTCGGGATCATGGCCGAGGCCGGCACCGGCAAGAGCCGCCTCTGTTTTGAATTTCTCGAGCGCTGCCGGGCACGAGGCATGAAGGTATTCGAAGGCCGCGCGGTCGCCCACGGCCGCAATATCCCCTTTCTGCCGATTCTCGAAGTCTACCGCTCGTACTTCGGCATTACGCTCCAGGACGACGACCGCACCGCGCGCGAAAAAATCGCCGGGCGCATGGTCGTGCTCGATCAGCGCTTCGCCGAATCGCTGCCGCTGCTGTACGACTTCCTCGGCGTGAGCGATCCGCAACACCCCTTGCCCCGTCTCGACCCGGAAGTTCGCCAACGCCAGTTGATCGGCATCATGCGCGAGGTCATCCGCACCTTGAACGAGGTGCGGCCCACGGTGACCATGATCGAGGATCTGCACTGGCTGGACGACGCGAGCGCGGAATTCATCGAACACATGGTCGACGCGCGCGCCGGTACACGCAACCTGCTCCTGCTCAATTTCCGTCCCGAGTTCCGCGCGGAGTGGATGCAAAAATCCTGGTACCGGCAAATTCCACTGACGCCGCTCGGGCGCGACGCCATCGCAGAACTCCTGGCGGACCTGCTTGGGAAAGACCCCAGTCTCGCCGGACTCGCGACTCCGATCCATGAACGCACCCGGGGCAATCCGTTCTTTACAGAAGAAATTGCGCAAACCCTGATTGAGTCCGGCCACCTCCAAGGTGAGCGCGGCGCCTACAAACTCGTGACACCCATTGATCGCATCGAAGTCCCGGCGACCGTCCAGGCGATTTTGGCAGCGCGCATCGACCGCCTACCGGAACGGGAGAAGCTGCTGCTGCAAGTGGCCTCCGTCATCGGAAAGGACTTTCCGGAGCCGCTGCTCGCCGCCGTAGCCGAACTCGCCAACGACGAACTCAAAGCCGCGCTCGCGGCGTTGCGCCGCGCCGAGTTCATTCACGAGCAAGCGATTTATCCGGTAGTCGAGTATTCGTTCAAACATCCGCTCACTCAGGAAGTCGCCCTCGGCAGCTTGCTCAAGGAACGCCGCCGCCGGGTCCACGCGGCGGTCGCGAGCGCGATAGAGCAACAGGGAACGGCACACCTCGACGAACGCGCCGCCGAAATCGCGCAACACTGGGCCGAAGCCGGCGATGCCGCGCACGCCGCACGCTGGTACCGCCGCGCCGCGCAGTGGGCCGGGCTCTCCAGCCTGCGCGAAGGGCTACAACATTGGCGCCGAGTGCGTGAGCTCGCGCCGAGTGTCGAAGATGAAAGCGAGCAGACCGGTTTGGCGCTGCAAGCGTGCCACCAGATTCTCACCGTGGCCTGGCGGACGGGTGGCACCGAAGAGGAATCCGCTGCCGTCTTCGAAGAGGGCCGGGCCTTAGCCGAGCGCACGGGGGATCAGCAGGCCCAAGCCCTGTTTTTCGGCAGCTATGGGCTGATACGGACGAGTGTAGCCGGCTCCATGAGCGACTACGTCCGTTATGCTGAAGAGGCCGCTCGCATCGCGGAGCATTTTGTCGATCCCGCGCTGCGCGCGGCAATCAGGACCTGGCCGGCCTATGCTCATTTTCTTTCCGGCGACGGAAACCGGAGTTTCGCGTGGTCGGAGCGCGTGCTCGCCGATGTCGGATCGGACAACCTCTTGGGACGAGAGTGGGTCGGCTACAGTCCGCGAGTATCAATGCACCACATTCGGGCATCCGCCTCATTTTTTCTAGGGCGGCTCGAGGAGTCCTGGATCCGGTTCAATGAGGCCGAACGCATGGCGGAGGATGCAGGGGAGATGGAGGTGTACGGCTGGATTCAGTTCACCCGTTCGATGCTCGCCCATGCGTGCGGCATCGGCGAGTCGATCGTGGAACGCGGCCGCCGTGCCCTTGAAGCCGCGGAAAAGCTCGACAACGAAGCATCTCGAACCTTCGCTTACGTTGTCCTCGGCTACGGTCATCTTCTCGGCGAGCAACCGCTGGCCGCCCGGGAAGCACTGCGTAGTAGTATCAAAATTTCGCAGGATCACCGCACGGGGCGCCAGATGCTTCCCCTTACGCTCGCCACGCTCTCGGAGGCCCACCTGGCACTGGGAGAACGCACCGAGGCCCTGGCCACGGCGCAAGAAGCCATCCGCCTTGGGAGTGCCGGTGGCTGTCACTATTACGAAGCGCAAGCTCAGCTCGCGCTCTCGGCGGCCCTGCTGGCGACGGACGGACCCATACCCCGCGCGGAGATCGAGTCCGCCCTCGCCCGCGCCGAGTTTCTGGTCGAGTCGATCGCGGCCCGCGCGCTTTCGCCGCAGATACTTGAAAAGCGCGGACGCCTCGCCGCCGTGCTTGGCGACGCGACGACCTCCGGCCACCTGTTGCGCGAAGCGCTCGATCTCTACCGCAACATCGGCGCCGTGGGCCACGCCGCGCGGCTGGAAAAGGAATTGAGCGTATGAACTGCACGGCCTGTGGCACCGAAAATCCAGCTGACTCCGCCTTCTGCGAGGGCTGCGGCGCCAAACTCTATACGGCGTGTCCATCGTGCGGCGCGGCGGTGGGCCCTGGCGCGAAATTCTGCCGCAAATGCGGGGCGTCCTTAGAGAGCAGTGTGTCGCAAGAAAGTGGCCCGGCCGGAGCCGGGCCCTCCCGGCGCGCACCACGCGACTACACACCGAAGCACCTCGCGGACAAGATCCTGCAATCGAAATCCGCGCTCGAAGGCGAACGCAAACAGGTGACGGTACTGTTCGCGGACGTCAAAGGCTCCATGGAGCTCGCCGAGCAGCTAGACCCCGAGGAGTGGCATGCGATCCTCGATCGTTTCTTCGCGATCCTCACCGACGGCGTCCACCGCTTCGAGGGCACTGTCAACCAATATACCGGCGACGGCATCATGGCGCTC
>SXGT01608716.1_pt1 | contig 57135 bp, 46 predicted proteins | sample 3176221 | NCBI WGS metagenome assembly SXGT01 (sample SAMN11356862, study PRJNA531348) | freshwater metagenome | isolation source: freshwater sample F1-120 | place: China: Fuxian Lake, Yuxi | collected 2017-12-25 | reverse complement strand
CTTCATCCACGATCTCAAGCGGATAGTCGCCAAAGTCCCCCGCGAGCGGCAGACGCTGCTCTTCTCCGCCACTATGCCGCGGGAGATTCAGAATCTCGCCGAGCAGTGGCTGACCAATCCAGTCAAAGTCTCCGTTGTTCCGCAAGGGACGACCGTGGAGCTGGTGCAGCAGTCCGTGTACTTTATCGAGAAGCGGAAAAAGCCGGACCTGCTCATCCACTTTCTCAAGGAGCAGGGGGCCACTCGGACCTTGGTCTTCATGAAGACCAAGCACGGGGCCGACAAGCTCGTCAAAATCTTGGGTCAGCGTGGCGTCCGCGCCGAAGCCATCCACGGCAACAAGAGCCAGGCCCAGCGGCATCGGGCCCTGACCGAATTCAAGTCTGAACGGCTGCCGGTGCTGGTCGCCACGGTCATCGCCGCCCGCGGGCTCGACATCGACGGCGTCTCGCACGTCATCAATTTCGATCTGCCGATGACCCCCGAATCCTACGTCCACCGCATCGGCCGCACGGCCCGCGCGGGAGCGGAAGGTATCGCCGTCACATTCTGCGACCGGGAGGAGCTGAGCATGCTCCGCGAGATTGAGCGCCTGACCCGCCAGCGGATTCCCACCGCCAAAACCACGGGGGAATTTGCGATCTCAGACCAGGAAGACAATCGCCCCGCTCCGCAGCAGGCTCCCCGGCACGGCGGCGGCGGTCCCCGCTACCAGCAGCCTCGCAGCCACAGCAATTCCGGCAGCCGGCGGCCGAGCGGCTCGACTAAGCCCCACGTCCAGCCCGTCGCCCGCTCATCCGAAGAGCGCCTGGCCTATGGCAGTAAGCGATTCACCAAACGGCCGCGGCAGTTTCAGAAGTAGGCGTGGTTCATGATCCTACTTGCTCGGCGCGGGCCAATGGCCCCGCCGATGATCGGCAGTCGATGATTTCCGCCATGCCGTCGTCGCTACCGGCCAGGATCGCATTCTGGCCAAATTCCCGAGCCAGCTCGCAGGCCCGTGAACGGGTGATGTTCAGCACCAAGACGCTTTCTTCGGGTGGCCATTGCGGGTCGTCCCCGACCCCCGCTCCTCGGAAGAATGGCAACTCTTCGCGGCGCAATGAGTCCTCAAGTTGGTGTTGCCGACGACGGTTTTCGTCCTTCGCGAGCGTCTGCGAGCCAGGATTGAACGCGGTCACATAGGCCCAAGTCGTCGCCCGGTACTGTTTGAGCAATTGGACAAGAACCCCATTGGGCTTCTCGACTCGCAACTCAATTGGACCCAGCGGCGTTTCGGCCGAATAGGTCGTGCGGTGATAGGCGACAAACAGCTCGGCGATCATCAAATTGAAAACCTGGCGACCTCTGCCCGAAGGACTTCAATCCACATAGGAGTCAAACACCCGCACCCGCTCCCAGCCCGGCTTATTGGCTTCGATGAACTGGATATGGCGGGGGTGGGTTTGATAAGCGTCGTGGGCACCTCGGCTGTCGAAGACTACGTGCAGGGCGACATCGAAGTCGGTCTGGTTGACGGGGCGGGTCAGGTCGGGGACCAAAGTGCCGGCGGCGAAAAACGTGGTGCCGGGGTGGCCGGAGAGATACGTTTTGCAGTCGCTCACCAGCTTGGCAATGGCCGCTTCGCTGCGGTCCTTGAGCGTGAAATAAACCATGTGTCCGAGCAGCATGTGGGGTTCCTGGCGGGCAAGTGAATGGGAAAGGTTCCATTATATCAGCCTGTAGGGGTTATGCGGCCTGACACGAGGCTGAGGTGAGAGCGAAGGACGGCGCTCCGTTCTTGGCGATGCAGCGCCTTCCTGCGCTGGAGCTTCAGGCTTGCATGTCTTCCGCGCCCTAGACTTAGGCAGCAACCCTTTCCGCCCATGAAGCACCAATATCAGAATCTCGAAGACACGCTGCGCGTGCTGGCCGAAACCCACAACGAGGCGGCCGTGCCGGTGCTGCTCGCGGCGCTAGATAGTGACGATCACCCCATTCGAGAGGGCGTACTTCCCATTCTGCTGCAACGGCGGAGCGCGGATGCGGAGAACGATATACTGCGCCGCTGGCCAGAGATGGGGCAGCACTGGAAGCAGCTCGTCATTCGCCGCGAGGGTTGGCTCTCGCCCGCGGTTCGAAGGGCGCTTCTGGGTGAGGATTCGTCCCTGGCCACGATCGGCTGCCTGGCGGGGACGGAGCTTGGGGATTTTGAAATCATTCCCCACCTGGTGGCGGTCCTCTGTGACAAGAAGAGCGCCATCGCGGATCCCGCGGCGACCGCGCTACTCGCGCTGGCCGAACGGCTGGCGGAGGAGGTCGCTGCCCCTCGCGATTATCGCAATCGCAAGGATCCGCAGTTACAACGGGCGCACGTCCTGGCCAGCCTGGAAAAAGGAGTGCAGACTTTTGACCAACATCAAAGGCGCGACTTGATCGAGGCGCTCCTGATTTTGGCCAGCCGCGACAACGCCGTCGTCAGCCGAATCCTGCAGGAACCGTCTGAACGGGCCTTTCCTCCTCTGATGGAAGTGCTGATCAACAGCCCGCGCCCCAGCATCATGCGGCTCTTGCTAAGTTACTTGGACGATCCGTTTGCCCCATTGCCGGCACTGCATGCTTTGGGACGGCGCCGCGACGTCACCTGGCTGCGGCAACTCTGCCGCCGAATCGGCGACGAGCCGGCTGGAGTGATCCGCAACAACTTGAAGCGGATCGAAGTCATTCCTTGGCTCAAAGCCCAGCAGTTCCTGCTCGACTCGTTGCACGAAGCCGAACAGTCTGGCGTGGTGCGGCTCATCACGCACTCCGGCATGCCGCGGCAGGAAGCTCTCGAGGCTCTGGCCCACTTGCTCAAGAGCAGTGGGGAACAGGGGAGGCGGGCGGCATCCGCGGCCCTGGCCGATTTCCGTGGAGCGGAAGCCAATGCCGCGGCCGCGCTCTCTCTGGATGATCCGGATCCGGTGGTGCGGGCCAATCTCGCCGCGCAGCTGCGGATGCGGGGCACACCAGATGCCATGAATCGGCTGTTGGCCCTGCTCGATAGCCCGCACGAAGTCGAGCGGCTGGCGGCGAGGAAGGGGCTGGAGGAGCATACGTTTGCCAACTATGCAGCCACCTATGACTACCTGGACGAGGATACTCGTGATCGGAATGGGCAGTTGGTCGGGCGAATCGATGAACAATCGACGGAACGGCTCCGCGAGGAGTTGCATGCCTCCTCGCGGACCAGGCGGCGGCGGGGGTTGGAAATGGCCCTGCACATGGGGTTCGTCTCGCAAGTTCAGGATGTCATCGCGGAACTGGCCAGGGACGAGGACCAATACATCCGCCTGGAAGCCGTCCGCATCCTGAGCATCTGTCCGACTACCGTTTCCGGTGAAGTGCTTCGCGAAGCCTTGGCGGACAAGCGCGTGCTGGTGCAAGAAGCCGCCGAGCGAGGGCTCCTGGATTTACCAGCTTCCGAGGACTCCGAAGGGGTGCTGTCTCGTCGCCCAAATCGTGAGACTAGTCTCCATCCCGAAAACTCCGTCACCGCTTGAGCTACCCATGCGAATCCTTTGGATCACCGCCTTGCTCTGGCCGCTGTTTGAAGTGCAATTCGCATTTGCGGCAGACCAGCAGTCTGCGGCGCAGAAAGCCGCCACGGCAACGGACTGGTACCTGACGGGCCTGGTGAGCGCAGCCATCCTCCTGGTGGCGGTGGCTGCCCTGATCATTGGCCTGCGACGGGTTTTCTTACGCCGCGAACACGGATCTCTGAACAACCCTCGGCGGCTATTGCACGAACTTTGCCAGGCTCATGGCCTGAGTCGCCGGGCGGAGCGGCTGCTCAGAAAGGCGGCCCTCGCTCTGGAAACTCCCCATCCAGGCCGATTCTTCCTGGAGCCGGAACTCCTGCTCGCAGCACAGAATTGCGAACAACTGCGAGGAAACCGGCGGGCGTTGGGACTGCTATTTGAGCGCTTGTTCGGCGAAAACGCTGGGTAGTCCTCCGTGGCGGTTACTTTCCACCAAATGGATCGGCTGGATCGGCCGCGGGAGGCGCTTTGGCTTTAGGAGCGGCTTCCGCCGGAGGAGCTTCAGCAGCAGGCGCTGCGGCACCAGGAACAGCAGGAACAGCCTTGGCCGCTGCCGGACCACGTTTCGTGAAGCCGGCATCCATCACGCCTCCCAGCCCCGTCGTCTTCTCTTCCGGCTTCCAGCCCATCATGTCCAGAAGTTGCTGGACGGAGATCTTCTCCACAGAGAACTGCGTCGTCTCCTGGAAGAATGCGTTACGAGTCTGTTGATACTTGGTGAGATCCTTGATGGCCAGATTCCCCTTCTCGGAAGAATCACCCATCACCACATACCGGGTGTTGACGGACATTTTGCCTTCGTCCCGCTCGCCCGTGTCCATGATTTCGGTGTCCACAACGCCGCCGTTCATAGAAATAATGTGCTTGATGGTCTCGCGGTCGCTTTGCTGGTCGCCGTCGATATCCATGAAACCGACCAGGGCGAAGTGCAGACGCTGACCGGGGGACCACGCGGGAGAATGGATCCAGTCGCCCGGCAGAATCGGGTCGGAAGTCTTGTCCTCCAGAATGCGGCATTCGGCCTGGTGGGGACCGGTGACGCGGACCACTTCAATCCGCCCCTTGCTGGAAAGCTTCTTGACCGTTTCTTTTCCAGTTCCTTCCTTGCGCATCCGCTCGACCTGGTTGAACAGGCTTGCCTGGTTCTGGCTGTATACGGAAAAGGACATTTGCCGCCCCAGTCCGTCGTCAAAGCCCCGATCGATCCAGACCAAACGCTGTTTCTGGTTGATCCATATGATGTTGGCGTCGGGGTTGTCAATGTTGACACCCTGAACGGAACGCAACACGGCCAGTTCGGCCGCAAAGCTATCCTTGACCCCTTTTTCCTTGCCAAGCGTGGCAGCCACTGCCTCAAATTCGGCCTGTTTGCCCTCCAGGTCCTTTTTGGCCTTCGTCTGCGCTGCCACGGCGATTGCCTGAGCGTCAGACGCGATCTTGATCGTTGTCTTGAGCGTCTCTTCGTGCTTGCTGAGAGCATCCTGGGAGGACGCGATTTGGTCGGCCACCCCCTTTTCCGCGGTGGCCGCACGGGCAGTTTCGGCAGCCACATTCGCCGCCCTGGCAGCTTGTTCGTCCTGTGCCAACTTGTCCGCGAGCAATTTGCCAGCGTGCTTTTGGCTGATGGAAGTCAGCAAGAAGTGGGGAAGCTGAATGTAATTCCGATCGGCGTCGGTGCCGACCGCGCCGTAAAGTGCCATGTCGTTGTCGTACTGAGCCAGCCAGGTGTTGACATCGTTATCTTCACCGCCGCCCGCGAATTCCTTGGCTTTGGTCACTTCGTCCCGCGTCTTCACAATGCCCAACATGAACTTCAGGGTTGTGGCCTGATAATTGGCCTTCATCTGGCCCTTGGTCGCCTCATCTTCTTTTGCTTTGGCCGCGACCCGCTCCTTCTCCTTGGTCTCGGCTGCAGCGTAATAGATGTACGTGGTTACAGCCAGCAGCACGGTCAATATGGCAAACAGAATGACCGCGATCTGCATCCCTTGACCTTCGCGAGACGCCATTGCAAAACTCCTGAAAGCGGCGCTAGAAAAAACTTTCCTGCGCCAGTAACACCGGCCATCAGCCGGCGAATTTGAACAGACCTACATGTTTCGCCAACACCGTGGCCAGCTATTCCCCTAAGTCGGAAAAAAGTGCTGGAGTTTCGCCTTGAGTCGGCTCTTGAAAACCGCCTCAAGGCGGAACTCCAACGCGGATTTTCCTCGCCCAACAGCTACTTCAGCCACAATTCAAGTCTATTTACCACCCTCCAAAGTGTCAACGTTTTTTATCGAGTTCGCGGCACACCCGGTCACTAACCCGACACACCAGCGAGGGTATTTCGCCCGCTCGCCGTTTATGACCAATTCATAACCACTTTTTCAGGTCCCCAATTTCTCGTAAAGTGTTTGCCTCCAAGGACTTTCTCCAAGAACTCCGCAAAAGTCTATAAGTGGTTCCTAAGGGTTGGCCCTGGACTAGGAATCCGAGATTATAAGGCGTTTTTCAAGCTCCATTCGGTGGAGACTATCGCCCCAAGTCCTTTTGCATCCCTGCCTTACGAGTCGCACGGGTCGGCAAGAGTCAAAAATCATATAAGCGGCGAAAAGTCGATCAACGACGAGCCAAAATACCCCTACCCCACGCCCGCGCGCAAAGAAGGTTCGGATACTTGATGCGCATCCATGTTCTTTTATTCAGTAAGCAAAAGATTATTTTCGGCTTGCCTTCTCACCGTTCCAACTGCCAGACAGCGGTATCCGGCCATCCAGACCTACCGTCCAAGCCTCGGCCCCGCCAGGAAGGGCCCCGCTGTCGGGCTGATCCTTGTCCATTTCACGCAGCGGATCGGGCCAAGAGGCGGGGATCGGCTGGCCGTGGTTGATGGCGGGGCTATCCACGGCCAGTCGCAAGTCGATGGGAAATGCGTCATCCTCGGAAAGTTGCACGAATCTTGGATCCGCGACTTTGTCGTGCGTTGTCCACCCCGCTTCATAACGCTTGCGGCTGTCGGTGAAGAGTTTCGAGGAACGAAACTTGGCGAAGGGGTCCGCCTTTAGCTCTGGCCCTTCTTTGTATCCCCAGATCAAATTTCCCCCTTCCCGGACGTTATCCGCCTGCTGCATTCCGACAAAACCAATGCCGGGAACCTGATTCTTCTGCACAAAGATATTGTTGAAGACGTCCCGCTCGGTGTTGCGCAAGCCCGCCGAACCAAGGCCGAACAGATAACCATCGCGAAAAACGGGAGTCTGGCGGAGCAGCGTGTTGTGATAAATGTGCATCACCGACCAGGTCGGGCTGCCGTGGTCACTGGCCAAGTGCCCCTCCTGATGCAGAAACGCCCCGCTGGGATCGGGCTCGCTGGGTGGTGCACCATAAACGCCCCCGCGCATGTCAAACACGTTGCGATACACAAACACGCCGGCAGCCGGGTCGTGGTCCAGCGGCGAATCGTCCTTGTCAATTTCATGCTGCGTCAGCGGGATGAGACAAGGACCAATCCGGTTCTGGAAAATGAACAGCGTATGAGCCCGTAGCTTGGGGCCCGTCTCCAAGCCGTCGTCGTTGAAGTTATCGACGAAGTTGTGGTGGAACCGCAGGTTCTTGGCATGCCGCAAAAAGGCAAAGTCGTGGTCGTCGGTGAATTCGCAATTGGCAAACTCGATGTTCTCGTTCAGCGGTTGATTGTTTTGCAGAATAATCTGATACGACGCGGTCCCGCGATATTTCATGTGGGCCCGCCCGGTCCACGGGGCGGCATTGCCCCGAAAAGCCGAGTTGGTCACGTGAAAGTCCTTCGACGCATTCACCAGCAGTGATGGAAAGCCGCCGTAAGCCGTCACATGATCCAGTTCGACACTCTGCGACCCATAAACCTCCATCAGCGGACTGCCGGTCGCTCCGCGGAGCACCAGATCCTGGATTTTCACATGCTTGACGCCCGACAGTCGCAGCACGGATTCCCCAAAGCCTGCGGCAATGATGAGGGGCAACTTGCGGGGATCCTGCTCGCCGCGATAGGCTCGCTCTCCCAATCCGGCCAGGCGGTGGTGGGCCAGGCGGATGTGAATGCGGTCCGTTTCGCGATTGAACCAGAGGCCAGGGCCGCAATAGATGCCCGTATCGCGCATGCCGGCCTTGCCGCCGATCCACATTTCGTTTTGGGAACGGAGGTCCACCGCCAGACGATAACCATGCAGCGGAACCAGTGAATCTGCGAAATTCCCCAGTGCTAGCGGCCGTTCTTCTTCGATCCCCCACATGGGCTCCCAGGAACCGGGGAGAAACTGTCGCGGAACCTGGTGGTCGTCGGCTCCAAAATACGTTTTCGTGGAAACGAACTCGCCGTCGGCCCCGTTCTCCAGCGGCTGCCAACTGGTGGCCGGGCTCTCCGCGAATTCGCGTAAGGCTCCGTCGATAATCGCCAATTCGCCAGGAAACGAGCCAATAGTAATGGGCGCACCTTTGCTGCCGGACTGACTGACAAAACACTTTTCGTAATACGTCCCGCCTCGCAGATACAGGGTGTCGCCCGGCTTGAGCTGCCGCAGGGCGTGCCGAAGTGACTTCCACGGAGATTTTTCTGTTCCCGCCGCTTCATCACTTCCCCGTGCCGCATCGACGAAGCGGGTTGGTCCCTTCGCCAAATCCCGCTTCACCGGCACCGGCAACGGGCGCATCGGCGGATGAGAGGAATACTCAGCCACATCTCCGGCTCTCGCCAGGCCACCAACGGAAACAACTGCCAACAGAGAAACAAATATCGCCGCTTCCAGGAGCAACTTGGCTATCATGATTTGTCTTTCTCCGAGTGCTTCCGCTTCCGGTCGCCACTGCCATACCGGCCGCGAAATTCGTCCGCTGGATATTTGACCACGTTCTTTCTCATCTTATCCCGCACGATGGTGGCAATATCCAGGCCCAGCTCATTGGCCATGGCCAGCGCGTAGCAAAACACGTCCGCCAGCTCCTCGCCAATCGGACCGAGCCGGGCTGGATCGCTTCCCGCTTCCCGCGAGGCTGGAACCTCAATCCACTGAAAATGCTCCATCAACTCCGCGGCCTCAATGGCCAGGGACATGCTCAAGTTCTTGGGAGAATGAAACTGTCGCCAATCCCGCTCGTCAACAAAATCGCGGACCAGAGTCCGAAGGTCCGCGAGAGAGGTGGACTGGTCAAGGGAAAAGTTTTCAGAATCCATGATTGGGGAGTCGCATTTGCTCTGTGAAGGTTCCAGAAAAAGCTGCAAATGATTAGATTATTGGTAGCATGGCCCTGCGAACAACAGTACCAGAGGAAGACGTAGATATCCATCTTGGACCGCTATCTTGCGATTGACACGGCTATCGTCAAGAATTACCAATGGCATTGTGGTCTTGAGATTTCTCCGGAAGCCGGGAATTCATTTTTTCATGCTGACTCGCCGAATCGCTTACCTCGGATTGCTCGCCTGCCTCGTGACGGCGACCGCGCTGGGAATTCAGCCTGGTCGAACGGGAAGCCTCTTCGGGGAGCAAGAGTCGGACGCTCCCACCGAAGAGTCGAGCGAAGAGGAAATTGAGTCTGAGTGTGGTTTCCCGGTTCGCCGCCGGAGTGCCGCTCTGGTCCTGGCGATAAAGGCGCTGCCCGTAGAAGTCGACCAGCCTCCTCGCTCCGTTAAGGTACCACCCTCCTGCACCTGTCCCGGTGCTCCCCAGTCGGCACGCAATGGATTCGGCGGACCCTTGCGCTTGTAATGCGCGTTTTTCTTGAGCTCGTCCCACTGTCTCTGGGACGCTGATGCCGACTTCGCGCTCGACCATTGGCTTTCCGATTTCGGAAGTTCAGGTCGAGCAAGCTCCATCTTCAGGTCATCCCGGCAAGCATCGCGTACTTCTTCGCGTGCCAACCGAGCCCGGCCTTCATGAAAACCACCATCGCCTCCAGAAATCGCTGACGACCCATGCACAAAATGTTGCCACCATCGGACTTGCCCCTGCATCGGACCCTTCCCCGTGACATGATCGCCGGCACAGTGGTCTTTCTGGTCGCCTTGCCCCTTTGCCTGGGGATTGCCCTGGCATCGGGCGCGACTCCTTTTTCGGGACTCGTGACGGGAGTCATCGGCGGCCTGGTAGTTGGAATCCTCAGCGGCTCGCAAACCAGTGTCAGTGGTCCGGCGGCGGGTCTGACGGCGATTGTCGCCTCGCAGATTGCCCTGCTGGGCTCGTTCGAAACCTTTCTTCTCGCGCTGGTGATTGCCGGCGTACTGCAAATGGCTCTGGGAGTCGCCAAAGCCGGCTTCCTTTCGTCCTTCATACCTTCCAGCGTTATTAAGGGACTGCTGGCGGCTATCGGCGTCATCCTGATTCTGAAGCAGATTCCGCACTTGCTGGGACACGACAACGACCCCTCGGGTGAAATGGAATTCGTTCAGCCCGATCATCAAAACACCTTTTCCGAGATCGGCACGCTATTCGGCGGTGAGATACAAGTCGGTGCTGCCGTCATTGGGTTGGCTTCGCTGGCACTGCTATTCCTCTGGGATCAGATCAAACCTCTGAAAAAGTCGATTATTCCCGCGCCGCTGATCATTGTCGTATTGGGAGTGGGATTGCAGATTGCCTTCCAGACTGTGGGGGGAATCTGGTTGATCGAGAACAGCCATTTGGTGCAGGTTCCGATTGCCAAAAGCCTCAGCGAATTCTGCGGGTTCCTGACTCTGCCCGATTTTTCGCAGTGGACCAACCCGGCCATTTATTCCGCGGGCGTGACTATTGCCATCGTGGCCTCGCTGGAAACCCTGCTCAACCTGGAAGCCGTCGACAAGATCGACCCAAAGCAGCGGGAGACTCCCCCCAGCCGCGAGTTGCTGGCGCAGGGTGTGGGGAATGTGCTGTGCGGCCTGTGCGGCGGCGTGCCGATGACGTCGGTCATCGTCCGCAGTTCGGTCAACATCGGCGCGGGAAGTCAAACCCGGTTGTCGGCCATCTTTCACGGGGCGCTGCTCCTGGTTTGCGTGATGCTGTTCCCCGCTGTCCTCAATATGATTCCCCTGTCTTGCCTGGCGGCCATTCTGGTGCACACCGGACTCAAGTTGGCCAACCCACGGCTGTTTCAAAAGATGTGGAGCGAAGGGCGGTACCAGTTGATTCCCTTTTTGGTAACGCTCGTAGGAATTGTGATGACCGACCTGCTCATCGGCATCCTGATAGGCCTGGGCATCAGCCTGGCGTTCATACTCAATAGCAATTTTCGCCGTCCTCTGCGCAAGGTCTTGGAAAGACATTTAGGAGGCGACGTCCTGCATATTGAGCTGGCCAACCAGGTGAGCTTTTTGAACCGTGCGGCATTGGAGCATGCTCTCCGCACTGCGCCGCGCGGAATGCACGTGCTGCTCGATGCGCATAACACCGACTATATCGATCCCGACATCCTCAGCCTGATCCGCGATTTCAAGGAAAAGACCGCCCCCGTCCTCGGCATTCGCGTCAGCCTGCGGGGTTTTCGCGACAAGTACCAACTGGACGATGAAATCCTGTTCGTCGATTACTCCACGCGCGAGCTGCAAGGAAAGCTGACCTCACGGCAAGTGCTGCGTATCTTAGAACAAGGGAACGAGCGGTTCCGCACTGGCCATCGCCTCCCTCGGGATCTGGTGCGGCAGCTCCGCGCCTCCTCCAAGGGGCAACATCCGCTGGCCGTCGTTTTGAGCTGCATCGATTCGAGAACGCCAGCCGAATTAATCTTTGACTTGGGCCTGGGAGATATCTTTAGCGTCCGAGTCGCGGGCAATGTCACCAGCCCCAAGATTCTGGCAAGTATCGAGTATGGCTGCGCGGTCGCCGGGGCCAAGCTGGTGATCGTTGTTGGCCATACATTCTGTGGGGCAGTGACTGCCGCCGTGAACCTGGTCAGTTCTCCGCAAAGCGTAGAGCAGGATACCGGTTGCCAGCATCTGGAGCACATCCTGAAGGACATTCAACAGTGCACGGATTCTCACGAGTGCCAGCGAATGTCCTTCGCGACCCCGGAGGAAAAGGCCAAGATGGTGGACATCGTCGCCCAAAGAAACGTGCAACGGAATGTGCAAAACATCGTCGAGCAGAGCTCAACGCTCCGTGAATTGGTACAGCAAGGACGAATCGCCGTGGTCGGCGCGATGTACGACGTGGAGACCGGTGGAATCGAGCTTCTGCTTAATGACGCAGTTGGTTTAAGAGGCGGGGAACTGTGCCACATGGAGGATGGCGAAACGGTTACTCTTGCAAAACAGCCTCTTCCCTGAGTTTTCTGGGCAGGCTGGGAGCCTATCCCGACTAAGCCTTCAACGGTTTTCTCGTCGACGGGAAACTTCGGGGATCCAGGTGGTTGAGTGCGGTGCTTGAGGCTCCGGCGCAAGAAGACTCGTGTAATCATCTTATTGCTAGTGAGCATGCTCGAAGGTAAACTTTCACACAGATCTTTGGCTGCCCTCCTCGGACAAAACTTGTGGGCAATGGGTTCCACAAGGGAGGTGTTCCGTGCTGCAAGTCCTCGGTAATCCGCGACAGTTTTGTGACGGTGTGACTCGGAGGCAAGCGATCACCGCCGGCGCGCTGTCGGTGCTGGGTGGCTCGTTCAACTTGCCGAGCCTGCTGGCGATGGAGGAGAGACGGGTCGCGGGAGGTCCGGCCGCCAAGGCGAAGGGCGTCTTGCTGCTGTATTTGCACGGCGGAGCGCCGACGCAGGACATGCTCGACATGAAGCCGGCCGCTCCCGTCGAAATCCGCGGCGAGTTTCAGCCGGTGGCGACGAGCGTGCCCGGCATCCAGATTTGCGAGCACCTGCCGAAAATGGCCAGGTGGATGCACCGGGCGGCCATCGTCCGCACGGTCCATCACGACGCCGGCTGCCACAACACGCTGCCGGGCTTCACCGGCAGCGAGCAGTTCGTGAATATCAACGATCCGGTCCCCAAGGATTCATTTCCCCCCTCAATGGGTTCGGTGTGCGAGTATCTGCGGCCTTCGGACTGCGATGTGCCGCATTACGCCGCGCTCCCGACGTACCTTGGCTGGGGTTACAACCTGCGGCGGCCCGGACCACAGGGAGGTTTCCTGGGGAAGCGTTATGACCCGCTCTGCGGCGAATGTCTGCCGGTGATCGATCCGAAGCCCAGCCCACCGGACAGTGCAGTCGCCATGTGGCTTGGAGCACCGCAACTCATTGGGACGACTTTTACCGCCGACATGACCATCGACCGAATGAATTCGCGGCAGAGCCTGCTGGCACAGCTTGATGAGCAACACCGCCGATCCGAGACTCACGGCGCGATCGCCAACTTTGGCCGCGTCCGGCAGAAAGCGTTCGATCTGCTAACGTCGTCCAAGCTTAAAGCGGCGTTCAACCTGGAGGCGGAAGACCAAAAGTTGCGGGAGCGCTATGGCTCGCACCTGTTCGGCTCCAGCGCCCTGATTGGCCGGCGGCTGCTGGAAGCGGGGGTGCGGTTTGTCGACGTGTACTGGGACGGCTACGCTTCCCGCAGCAAGGACGGCGGGAAGGATCCCTACTGGGACACGCATGACAAGAATTTCATCCGCCTCAAGCAATTGAATCTTCCCAAGCTCGATCAGACTTACGATGCCCTGCTCAGCGACCTGGAGCAGCGCGGCCTTTTGGACGAGACTCTGGTCGTAATGATGAGCGACTTCGGGCGCACGCCTCGGGTGAATTCTCAGGCCGGCCGCGACCACTGGACCTCCTGCTACTCCGTCATGCTGGCCGGAGCCGGCATTCGCGGCGGCACCCTCTGCGGTACCAGCGATCACTCCGCCGCCTACGTCAAAGACCGCCCCGTGCGTCCAGCCGACATCTGCGCCACGATTTACCAGTGCCTGGGCATTGATCCCGAAATGACCGTTCTCGACCGTTCCAACCGGCCCATCCCGATTGCGAATGGGGGACAGGCGATAAGGGAGATATTGGCGTGAACACGTAGTTCCCAGTGATTGTCAACGCAATCCTCATGCAATTCTGGTCATGTCCGAAGGAGAATCGCTGTGCCTACGATTGACTTCGAGACTTCGGTCGCTGAATTCCTCGCGTTGGGTAGACGACTTCAGGCGACACTGCCGCTCACCGGCGAACGGGTTCTAGACGAACTTACCGCATGGTACCGCGACAAACGCATCGAAGGCGCCGCAATCGATGAAGATGCGGACATGTTGTTGCTCCAGTGGGGCGCAACTCGACCGCTCATTGTCGTCGAACCAACCGATCTGCGAAGGCTCGCTGACAAGGATCTCAGGTTTGCCGAGCAGGAGTTGCAATACCTCGACGTTACCCGTCAGGTTTTTGCTGCCGGCGAGGATGAAGACGCGGAATTCGATGACTCCGCGGTACAAATGAGCATAAGCCTTGGGTTTGGGCCCGCCGACGGAAGCGAGCCAATGTCCAATCTCTGGATCCACACGCCTCAGGAAATCGCCAGCGTTGTGAAGAAATATGCCAACACGCCGTTTGTGCTTTCGCTCCTGAACCGGCCGGCCGCAACTGTAACGATCGTTGTCGGCCTTTGCGGCTAGGGAAATTACCTGGGGCCTAGCCAACTGCGCCGACAAAATCCTCTCCCAGCCGGGCGAGGACTTCGCGGGTGACCTGAGCGGGGACGACTTGGCGGGGCTGGCCGGGTTGCTTGAGATAGCGGCTGAGGAGGAGCTCGCCACCTTTGCGGACGAGGAGCTCGTAGTAACTGCGGCCATCTTCCCCCTGCTGCGGCGGATTGGAGCGGCACTGGACGGTACAACTGTCGGCGTCGAACTCGACGGCGCTGATGGGCTCCATCAGGTAATTGAGCTTCGCGGTGAGAGCGTCGCTGAGCTTCTTGAGATCCTTGACGGTGGAGGTGGCGAGCTTGTCGGTCTTATAGGTAAGTGACTCAAACGCGCAGCCGATGGCGTCGACGGCCACGAGCTGGGCTTCGAGCTTTCCGGACGGAGTATCTACCTCGAGACGGCCAAGGCCGTTCTGGGATTGGATGCGAGCGAGCTCGCGCGCGATGTCTTGTTTGGTCGTCATGCCAGCACCTACGCCTATTCTTTGGGCGTGACAATCAGTCCACACCTACAATTATGATTCGCCAGTTCTCTGTTTCCACGTTTCGCAAGTTTTGTGCCGCAAGGTAGGCCGCGAGTCCTCTCGCGAGCCATCAGAGTTCGGGCGGAACGGCCGCTCGACATCTGCTTTGAGGTAACGTCAACTCTCAGGGCTCGCCACGGAGTGGCGGCCTACTATTACTTCTTCGCCTTTTCCTCCGCCGGATTGATGAATTCCACGCCGTCGAAGGTCAAAGTGACAGGACTATTCTCCAGATTTGTCCCAATATGGACCGGTCGTTTCCACAATTGATAAAGGTTGGTGAGCGTGTCCTTGGCGTACTTGAGCTCCAACTCGACGCCGCTGAAGCGGTGCTCCAAGTACAGCTCCCCTCGGTTCTTGTGATTGCCGTCCTTCACATAAATGATCGGCCGGCCGACGTTGGTGAGATTAAAAAGAAGCCGCTTCTTGACCTCTTCGAACTGGCGGCTTTCAATCTCGTAGTAGCCGCTGTCGGTGTTGTAGCCGAAAGAAAACAGCTTGTGCTCGCGGCAGAAATCGAGGGTCAGAAACTCGTCGATGAACGTCAAGTCGTTGTGGACTCGGCGGACCTCGAAGATTTTCTGCCGCCCCAGGCCGGTCTTCTTGTCCCAGTTCTTCTTGGCCAAATGGTCGTCGCACCGCTCATATTCCTCGCCATACGCCCCGCGATTCCAGCGGTCCTCGATGTCGCGGTAGAGCTCCAGGCCGAGCTTGTACGGGTTGAGCCGCGTCCGTGAGCCGGCGAGGGTGCCGGAGCAGTGATCGGCATAGCAAATCAAGTCTTTCTCGATCATGGCGTGTTTGGTCATGATCGTGGAATGCCAATAGGTGGCCCAGCCTTCGTTCATGATCTTGGTCTGGGCCTGCGGGGCGAAGTAATAGGCTTCGTCCCGGATGATCGAGAGCACGTCCCGCTGCCAAGCCTTGAGCGGGGCGTTTTCCAGCACGAACAGCATCACATCCTGCATCGGCTCGGAGGGGAAGTGCTCCTTTTTCTGCAATTCCCTTGTTTTGCGAGCCACTTCGGCGTCCATGGCGGCTTTGGGATTCACAAAGCTGTCCATGTACCCCTTGGACTGGAAGCGGGTGGCCTGCGGAGCGTCCTCTTCTTCCTCCGTCGCGTCCTGGAAGTGGTATTTGGTCGAGTCGTCGCGGCGCTTGATCCGGGTGGAGTGGATGTCGACCAGATCCTCAATGCAGAGGCAGTTGTCGATGAAGGTTTCGACTTCTTCGATGCCGAACCGGTCCATATAGTCCCGGATGCGGTTGCCGTGGTTCGCCATCTCGTCGATCATTTTCCGATTGGTATGGGCGAAGTAGGCGTTGTTCTTGAAAAAGTCGCAGTGGCCATAGACGTGAGCCATCACCAGCTTGTGGTCGGTGATGCCGTTGCTGGCCAGCAGGTAGGCGTAGCAAGGATCGTTGTTGATGACTAGCTCGTAGATCTTTTGCAGGCCGTAGCTGTACCCCTTGGTGAGCTGTTCGTACTCCATCCCGAAACGCCAGTGGGGATACCGCGTGGGAAACCCTCCGTACGCCGCCACCGCGTTGAGCTGCTCCGAATCGACCACTTCGAACACGGTGGTGAAGAAGTCCAGCCCGTAGGAGCGCGCATGAGCCTCCATCTGAGCCTGGATTTCTTCCATCTCAGGAGTGAGGGGGCGGAAGCGGTGGAGGAGGGCGGACATGGCGTTTCAAAAGCGGAAAGTGGAAAGTGGAAAGCGGAATTTTGACTCCGCTTTCGGCTTTCCGCTGTCCGCTCTACTGTTCATTTTCCTTTCCCAAGAAATGTCTTGATGGAATCATAAATCGCCTCTTTGCTCTCAATCTCGCTCGTCACCAGCACTTCGTGCTCGTCGCCGAAGGCTTCCTCGAGGACGCGGAGGAATTCGCCGCTGCCGTAGGGGCTTTCCACCTGGCCGTAGCAGAAGAGATTGCATTTGGGGAGGATTTGTTCTCGCAGCAGGGCGAGCGACGTTTTGTTGTCTTCCCCCCAGTTATCCCCGTCGGAGAATTGGAAGCAGTAGACGTTCCATTCCGCCGGGTCGTAATGATTCTTGAGCAGGTCGGCGCAGACTTTGTAGGCGGCGCTGATGCGGGTGCCGCCGCTTTCGCGGGTGTGGTAAAAAGTCTGTTCGTCGACTTCCTTGGCGGCGGCGTCGTGGATGATGTAGCGCCGCTCAATGCCGTCGTACTGGCTCCGGAGCCAGGTGTCGATCCAGAACGACTCCGTCCGGACGATTTCCTTCTGCTCGTCGGTCATGCTGCCAGAAACGTCCATCATGTAAAGGATGACAGCGTTGGCTACCGGCTCGGGAACGCTTTCCCAGGAGCGATAGCGGCGGTCTTCCTTAATGGGAATGATCTTGGGGTCAGCCGGGCGGTAGGTTCCTTCGCTGACCTGCCGCCGGAGGGCTTCCACATAAGTTCGGCGGAAGTGGCGGAGCGATTCCGGCCCAACCCGGCGGACGCTGGTGTAGCGGACCTTGTCCTGCGTGATATTGGCTTTGCCCTTGGGTTCGATGCGGGGGAGTTCCAGCTCGTCGCCGAGAATCGCGGCCAGCTCTTCCAGCGAGATATCGACCTCCAACACGTGCTGGCCGGGGTCGCCACCGGCTTTGCCCTGGCCATCGCCCTCGTCGTCCCCCGCGGCAATCGGCTGGCCAGGTTCACCTTCCCCCTGTCCCACGCCGCCGCGGCCGTTCTGGCCATAGCGGAAGTGCGGCACGTCGAGCTGCGGCAGCGGGATGGAAACGAGGTCCTTTCCCTTCCGGCCGATCATCTCGCCGTGCGTCACATATTTCCGCAGGTTCTCTCGTATCTTCCCGCGAACGATTTGTTTGAACCGCGACGAGTCGCGGTCGATTTTCATGACCATGGCCGCTGCGCGGAATGACGAAGTCCGAATTCCGAATGACGAATTGAAATCCTCTTTCATTCGCCATTCGAATTTCGTCATTTCCTCTTCACGTCTCCTCTCGCAAAAATACTGGCCACATAATTCAGCACGTCCGTCGCACTTTCGTCGTCGTAGCCGAAGTCGCGGATGAGGCGGCTCTTGACTACGTCGATTTTGGCTTGCGTGTCTTTGTCAACGACCTGGCTGACCAGGCTAGTGAGCTTGATGGTGTCCTTCTGGTCCTCGAACAGCTTGAGCTGCAGGGCCTTGTAGAGCCGTTCGTTGGACTTGTAGTCAAACGTCTTGCCGTCCATCATCAGGGCCGCGATGTAGTTCATGATCTCGCGGCGGAAGTCGTCCTTGCGGCTGTCGGGGATGTCGATTTTGTCCTCAATCGACCGCATCAGTCGCTCATCCGGCTCGTCGTACTGGCCGGTGAACTTGTTGCGGACCTTCTCCCGCTGCGTGTAAGCTTTGACGTTGTCGATGTAGTTGCCGCAGAGCCGCTTGAGGGCGTCCTCGTCGGCGGCGATGGCCCGCTGAACCTCGTTCTTCACGATGTTCTCGTATTCTTCCTTCACCACGCCGAGCAGCTCGCGGTACTTGCCGCGCAGTTCCTCATTCGTGATTAGGGAATGGTGCTTGAGGCCGGCTTCCAGCTCGTTCATCACCATGAACGGGTTGATGCTCTTGGCCTCCATGTGGGCGACCAGGGCGTTGGAGATTTTGTCCTGCACATAGCGGGGGGAAATCCCGTGCATCCCCTCGGTAATCGCCTCGTCCCGAAGCTCCTTGATGTTCTCCTCGGTGAAGCCGGGGAGCGTTTTGCCGTTGTACAGCTTCAGCTTTTGCAACAGCGTCAGACTGGCATTGTTCGGCGGCTCCAGACGTGTGAGAACGGCCCACATGGCGGCCATTTCGATGGTGTGCGGGGCAATGTGCTTCCCCTTCACCTTCCGCTGGTTGTAGTCCTTCTCATAGATTTTGATTTCATCCGACAGCCGCGTGACGTACGGCACGTCGATTTTCACGGTGCGGTCTCGGAGAGCCTCCATGAACTCGTTGTTCTGCAGACGGCGGTATTCCGGCTCATTGGTGTGGCCAAGAATGACTTCGTCGATGTCGGTCTGGGCGAATTTCTTCGGCTTGACCTTGTGCTCCTGGCTTGCGCCGAGGAGATCATAAAGGAAGGCCACGTCCAGCTTCAGGACTTCGATGAATTCGATGATGCCGCGATTGGCAACGTTGAATTCGCCGTCGAAGTTAAAGGCCCGCGGGTCGCTATCGCTGCCGTACTCCGCGATTTTGCGGTAGTTGATGTCACCAGTCAGCTCGGTACTGTCCTGGTTTTTCTCATCCTTGGGCTGGAAGGTGCCAATGCCACAGCGGTCCTGCTCGGAGAGCGTGATTCGCTTGACACGAGCGTCACCAATCACCTTGGTCCAGTCGCCGTTGTATTTCTTCAGCCGCTCGGAATACATGAAGCGACAATAGGGGCAGAGTTCGCCGACAATCCGGACTTTGTAGTCCTCGTCTCCCTTGCCTCCATTCATGCCGACCAGCACTTCGTCGCGAAAGCGCTCCGGGATCAGGTGGAGCGGCTCTTCATGCATCGGGCACCAGTGAATGTCATTGGCGTCCGTCTCCGCCACCCAGCCGAGGGTGTAGAGCGCCCCGCCATCGGTGCCGGAATAGCGCTCCATCCCCCGCTTCATCAGCCGGGCGATGGTGCTCTTGCTGCTGCCGACCGGGCCGTGCAGCAAAAGGACGCGCTTCTCAATGCCATATCCCTTGGCGGCCGATTTGAGAGCGTTAACGAACGATTCGAGCGTGTCGTCGAGCCCGAAAACGGCATCGCGGCCTTCGTTGTCCGGGTCATCGAAGAATTTGTAATGGACCCGCCTTTCACCACGGGATTCCTCATAAACATGCGTCCCGGCCGACATGATCATGTCGTAGACCCGCTCAAAGGCGTTCCGCGCCACCGCCGGCTGCTGGCGAACGAGGTCGAGGTAGTCCTCGAAAGAACCGAGCCAGTTCTTGCGACGGAACTGCTCCAAATCTTGCCGCTGGGCGACAAGCGAAATGATGTTGCGTCCTGACGTCATCGAATATCCTCCCCTGGGGGAAATGGGGGCGGGTCCGGGCAGTACGGCTAGGGACTGTGTCCGCAAGGGCCGCTATCGGTTCTTACGAACATCTCGGAGTCGTCTGTTCGGGTCACACCCCTTTCTGGGCACCGCTGGGTAATTCGTTTCCGCACTGAGCGAAACGGCCACTCAGCGCTCAAACATAGGTCTCAATTGCCCAGTTCGCTTCGCTCCGCGCAGGGACGGACGCATATCAACTGCGACAGGTTCGCCTGCGGGACCGCGCACAGCCAGACAGCGTGAGGTAGGTGCACCCCTTCCCAGCCAAGGCAAACTCTCTCACTGGGGAAGAATGCAAACGCTGCTTCCGGCTTGCAGCAATCGCACGGAGAGATTGGAAAAGAGCTTTCGTGGAGGCAAGAGGGGCCGGCAGGAACTTGGCCTGTGCCTACGGGCGCGGGCGGTCCTTGCCACTTACACAATCTGCCTCTCCTCTTCAAATCTATTTCCGACTTCCAAATCGGGCAATAGGAATTGCCACGGCTATGCGGGATTTGCGGTAAATATTACAGAAAGTTGGATTGCGCCAGATTCGCGGAATTGCGGCAATTTGGGCACAATTCCGGTTCTAGCGGCAGGCTGCTTGCCGCAGAGTGCCGCTTTGGGGAAGATGGTCCGCCCGCATCATTCCGAAGCAGGACATTTGTGGAAATGTGATTGCCGGCTCAGCCACCACTGGGAAAAGCGAAATATTCGCAGAAGAAAACGATGCTCAACTTTCCAACTGCGCGCTACCTGGCGGTGAAAGTCGTCATGATGCCACGCGACACCAACGCCGTTGGCACCATATTCGGCGGCGTGCTGCTCAGCCACATCGACCAGGCGGGCGCTGTCGGCGCGATCCACGAGATTCGCAGTCAAGGCTGGCCGACTCCGGCGCTCGTTACTGTCGCAATGAACGGGGTCGAATTCCATGAGCCGGTCGCGGTAGGAGAAGTGGTCAGCTTTTGGACGCAGGTGACCCGCATCGGGCGGACTTCCATCACCACGCATGTTTCCGTGGAATCGGAGCGCGAGGACGGTCCAAAACGTGTGACTGAGGCCGAGGTGGTGTATGTGGCGATTGATAAGGAGAGCCCGGTGCGGAAGACGATGACGATAAGGGGAGAGGAGACTTCCTAGCCGGCAATCCTGGGAGCCGGAGAGTGCGAAAAACACCCCTCTTTCAAAAAAGTTCAGGGCAGCCATTGACTCCCTTTTGCGCGGGTGTACCATCCATAGATTGAGCGTGTGGATCGGCGTTTTGGTCCGTTTGTACGCTTCCTGCCCCATTCCCACCCCGCCTGATTCGCCACTTCCCTCCTGCCGTGAAGATCAAGCTCCTCTGCCAGAACGCGCTGGCTTCTCCGCGTGAAATCACCATTGATCGTTTCCCCATTGAGCTCGGCCGCGGCGTTGCCGTCGGTGTGCGGATAGATGATCGTTGGCTCAGCCGGCGGCATTGCGAGCTTGCTGTGGCCGGAGACAGCATCGTCGTCCGCGACCTCGGCTCGTCGCACGGTACCTATGTCAACGGCCAAAGGCTTTCGGCGGCAGTGGCTTTGAACGCAGGGGACGAACTGCGAATCGGCCTCTCCTACTTCGTTGTCGAGTACCAGGATGAGCGGGCCAAGTTGCACGATTCCGCGGGCTTTGACGCGGCTGTGGTTTAGGCCTCCTTTCGTTCGAATTCTCGCTCCGCTTCGACTTTGCAAATCCGCAGCGAGAATCGCTGGTACCAGCGTTCTTTCCCCATTGCCTGTGCCAACCGATGTTCCGCCTGCTCGCGCCAGGCTTTGATGGCGGTGAGGCTTTCCCAATACGAAATCGTGATGCCCAAGCCGTCCGCTCCGCGGGCGCTTTCGATGCCGAGGTACCCCGGCATTAGTGCGGCGAGCTCGGCCATCCGCGCCGCGGTAACTCCGTATCCCGCGTCGTCCTCCGCGGTGCGGATGGAGGTGAAGATGACGGCGTAGTAGGGGGCTCCGTTGTTCATGACGCAAACTTCCTACGCTTTACGACGGTTCGCCCGCTTTCGCCATTCTTTCCCCCGCCGAACAATCTCGTCAAACACGGGGTCGTTCGCAAACATGCCGAGCGTTGTCCGCCAGTCCTTCCTTGGAAGTTGCTCAATCGCCTGCTGCAAAGCCGCAACCTCGACTTCCAGTTTCTCCACGCGGCGAAGTAATTCTGCTTTTGTCATGGCCGTATTCCGTCGTCCATCTTCCTGCCAACCATTTTCCTGCCATCATCCCGGATTGATTTGGCAGGAAAATGGTTGGCAAGAAGATAAGAAGGAAGTTTGTCCTAATGGTTCACGCCAGCACCCCCTCAATCACCTTCCCATGCACGTCCGTCAGCCGTCGCTCGATGCCGTTGTGATAGAAGCTGAGGCGCTGGTGGTCGAGGCCGAGGAGATGCAGGAGCGTGGCGTGAAAGTCGTGGACGGTAGCGACGTTTTCCACGGACTTGTAGCCGAAATCGTCGGTTGCTCCGTAGGTGAACGGGGCTTTCACTCCCGCTCCCGCCAGCCAGGCGGTGAAACCGACTGGGTTGTGGTCGCGGCCGCTGGCCCCTTTTTGAAAGGTCGGCATGCGGCCGAACTCGGTACACCAGACGACGAGCGTATCCTTCAAGAGGCCCCGCTGCTTGAGGTCTTTCAGCAGGGCGGCGGCCGGCTGGTCGAGGATGGGGCCGTGGATGTCGTACTGGGCCTTGAGTGTTTTGTGGCCGTCCCAGTTGCCGACCCCTTCACCCATCGCGTACGCCCCGTTGAAAAGCTGCACGAACCGCACCCCTCGCTCGATCAGCCGCCGGGCCAGGATGCAATTGCGGGCGAAGCCGGCTTTGAGCTTGTTCTCGGAATCGTCGGCCCCGTACATCTTGAGGACGTGGGCGGGCTCCTGCGAAATGTCCGTCGCCTCCGGCACACTGAGCTGCATCCGGGCGGCCAACTCGTAACTGGAGATCCTGGCGGCCAGTTCCGTATCATCGGGAAACTTTTCCAAGTGCTGCTCGTTCAGCTTCCTCAAAAAGTCGGCGGACGCCTTGTCCTTCTCCGCGGAAATGCCGGCGGGGCGGGCCAGGTTCCGGATCGGCTGGGCGGCGTTGAACGGCACACCCTGAAAGACGGCGGGCAAAAAGCCAGGCCCCCAGTTGTTGACGCTCGCCTGCGGCACGCCACGAGGGTCCGGAATGGCAACGAACGCGGGGAGATCCTGGTTCTCGCTCCCCAAGGCATAGTTCACCCAGGCCCCCATGCTCGGGAACCCCTCCAGCGTAAAGCCGGTGGACATGAACATCTCTCCCGGCCCATGCGTGTTCGTCTTGCCGGTCAGCGAATGGACAAAGCACATCTCATCCGCCAGCTCCCCCAGCAGCGGCAAGAGGTCGCTCGTCATCTTGCCGCACTGGCCGCGAGGGTGGAACGGATACGGGCTCTTCACCAGCGACCCCTGCTCTCCCTGAAACGTTACTAGCTTCTCACTCCCCGGCATCGGCTGGCCGTCCCGCTTGATCAGCTCCGGCTTGTAATCCCAGGTATCCACCTGGCTGCACGCCCCCGAGCAAAAAATGACCAGCAGATTCTTCGCCTTTGCCGCAAAGTGCGGCTTGCGAGGCAAATTTGGCTGCCGTGGATCAATCGCCGGGCGAACAGGCGTCTTGATTTCCTTCGCCAGCAGCTTGTCCTGAGCCAGCAGATGCGTAAGGGCGATGGCACCCAGGCCGGTGGCGGTGTCGGCAACGAAGGAGCGACGGGAAAGAAGATTTGCGGCCATGAGAAGAGTCCAATCGTTCAGAATCAGGCTTGGTTAAACACAACCCAAATGCGGACGCAGAAAAAATGGTGGTGCAAAAGTCGGCAAAGCGATTTCCGCAACTCCTTGCCTGGCAATTCCTTTCGACGACGCTTGCCACGACTTTTGCACCACCCCCCTCCTCGGTTGAGGGGGACCGGGCATGGTGATTCTGCCCCTCGTTTCTAATCTCGAATCTTAAATCCGAAGTTTGAATTCCTGATTGCCTCCCGTGAACTCCATCCATAAAGTGTACTGAAGTTTACGTACCCGAGTTGGCACATTCAAGTGCATGTCACCAGAATATCGGAAATTCTTGCCTCCGGGGTCGGGAGTCATTGGCGGCATCATTTCGAGCAGGTGGAGGCTGTGGAACGCCAATGTCTCTCGACCTCGATTCGCTGCTGTCGTGCATTCCGGACGCTCAGACTGTTACCGCGCTACTCTCCGAGCGTTGCTTCGATCAGTTATGAAGCCTACCCGCCTTGCCCCTTTCGCCTCACCCACGCGGTGGAATCAACTTGTGACCCTGATTTCGTCAGGCGAAGCCCTAAAATCGGCGTTCTTTCTGGCTTGGCGAATTCGTCCTTTCAGGTCGGGCAAGTGCAGCTAAACCCACTCTTCATTGTTTCCAGAAAACAACCTGATTCGCCAATTTCGCCATCGCGTAGTTCTCATTGACTACGAGCCGAACCGCATGCTGTTTGAACTCCTCCGAAAACACCCGCCGCTTTCGCGACGATTCGACCTTGGAAGGGCTCGTCCCTTGGACCCTCTGAAGGGGCCATTATCCGGCCCCCGCCGGTAATCGAGAATTCTGGGTCATCGCGCGCGAACAATGGCGGGCATGACGGAGACGACGAGCAGGTTCACGGCAACGAGCTGGCAACTGAAATGGTTCATGGCGGGGTTCCTTTCACGCTTCGAGGACTATACCCGAAAAACCGCCTGCCGTCATTTTTTCGTCTTTCCAATTCGTCCCAACACAGTCTCCAGAGTTTGTCGCAGGACGAGGCCGCTCTTGCGGAGGGCCTGAACTTCTTTGGGCCAGAGGTCGATTTGATGACGGGCGACGCAACCCGCGCGGCCGACGACGGTGGGGACGCTGAGGGCGACGTCCCGGATGTCGTAGCAGCCGTTTTGCACGGTGGAAACGGGGAGAATCCGCTTCTGGTCGAGGGCGATGGAGTGGATCACGTCCCGGATGGCGATGCCGACGGCGAAGCCGGCTCCGGTCTTTTTCTTGATGACTTCGGCTCCGCTCCCCTTGGTGCGGGTGAACAGCTCGTCGGCGACGCGTACGTTCCAGCCGGGGAACTTTTCTAGCGGCAGGCCGGCGACGGCGGCGCTGGACCAAATGGGAACCATGCTGTCGCCATGCTCGCCGAGAATCAGGGCGTTGATCTGCGTCGGCGGGGCCTTGAGCTGCTGGGCGATCAGGCTGCGGAAGCGGATCGTATCGAGCTGCGTTCCCAGCCCAATCACCTGCGACTCCGGCAGATTGAGCCGGTCGGCGGCAACGTAGGTGAGAATGTCCACCGGGTTGCTGACGACAAAGACGATGGCGTCCTTTTTCATCCCCGCCTTCGCAACCTCCGCCAAAATCCCCAGAAACAGGTCGGTATTCCGGTTAATCAAATCCAGCCGGCTTTCATCCGGCTTACGGCGGAGACCGGCCGTGATGCAGATGACGTCCGACGACGGCACATGCTCATACCCGCCTGCCACGATGACCTGGTCAGCCACGCTCGGTGTGCCGTGGAGCAGGTCCAAGGCATGACCCCCAGCCAGGTCCAAGTTCAGGTCAAGCAGGGCGATTTCGCTGACGATCCCGCCGCACTGCAGCGCGAACGCCGCGGAGGAACCAACCAGGCCAGCGCCGCCGATGATGGAGACTTTCATGTTTTCTCGTAGCCGCACGCGGCTCGCGTGCTGGCTTTTAGTGGTGTGGTTACTTGATTCGGAAGAAGCAGACATGCGGGCCGCATGTCGCTACGACTTCTTCGCCAATTCTTCCATCACACGTTGGGTAATCATCTGCACGAGTGCTTCCTGGCTCATGGGTGCCGAGGACGAACTGCTGGAAGCAGCAGCCTTTCCCGCGTTCGGTCCCATGGGCGGCGGTGCCTCGAAGGCTTTCCGCTCGATGCCGGCGGCTTTCCAACTGTCGCGGAAGATGTCGTTGGCGCAGACGTCGCAGTTTTTGTATTCGTCGGTGTTCCGCGGATCGGACCAGCCCCATTTTTGCTTGAGGTCGAGCAGCTCCCGCTCTTTCCCTTCGTCGAAATAGTTCACCCGGCCCAGTCCCTTGGCCAGCATCAGCATGCGGCAGTAGGCGTCGAGGATTTCAGTCCACCAGTAGGCCCGTTCCACGTTCTCGCCGTAGCTGACCGTGCCGTGGTTGGCGAGGATGATGACGTTCGTTTTCTGCACAAAGGGGAGCACGGTGTCCGCGAAGGCCTGGCCGCCGGGTGTTTCATACTTCGTAATCGGCACGTCCCCGAGGAAGACTTCCACCTCCGGAAGCACGCACTGCGGGATCGGCTCGCGGGCGATGGCGAAGGCACAGGCGTGCGGCGGGTGGCAGTGGACGACGCTCTTCACGTCTGGCCGCTGCTTGTAAATCTCCAGGTGCAAGAGAGCCTCGCTGGAGCGTTTTTTCGCCCCGGCGATTTGCTTGCCGGTCATATCGACCGTGGAAATATCCTCGGGCTTGAGGAAACCCTTGCAATGCATCGTCGGCGTGCAAAGGACTTCGTTCTCGCCGATGCGGACGGTGATGTTGCCGTCGTTGGCGGCTGCGAAGCCCTTGGCGTAAATCCGCCGGCCAATTTCGCAGATGTCTTGCTTGATCTTGTGAGTGTTGAGCATGATTCGTTACTTGAGATTGATTTCGTCCAGTAGGGCCGACGCGTACGCATCGACCGGTTTATCCAAGGGGCGGAACGGCTGGGAGGCTTCCCCCCCTTCGCTCATGGCGATGAGACTGCCGACCCCTGCGCCGTTGTCGTCCCAAACCACCATTTCGTCAGCCTGCGGCTCATCGCCGTGCAGTTCCGCCAACGACAACGGCACCACCAGCCGCAGGCTCGCGCCGTTAAACGACTCGAGACAGCGGTTGAGGGTGACGTTGCCGATGACTTTGGCGATACGCATGGTTTCTTGTTTTCTTCATTAGCCCGACGCGCAAGCGAGGGAAATCCGCGTCGATCCCTCGCTTGCGCATCGGGCTAGTGTTCGTACTCCAAACTGATTTTCCGTTTCTTCAGTTCATCCTTCACCAGCGGCGTAACAATGGCCTTCTTCCCCACGATCAGCCGTTTCATATTCGCCAGCCGACCGTCGAGCGTAGCCATCGTCACCAGCCGTTCCGTGAGTTTTACCGTGTCGCCATCCGTCCGCGAGGTGTCATTCGCCATTGCCGTGAGGCGGCGGATGACTTCACGAATGATGTATTCGACGTCGATGTCACTCATCGCATATCCCTATTAAGCTCCTCTTGCTCGGCGCGGGTCTCCCGACCCCGCCGAAACGCTTGACCGCAGGTCTCCCAGTTGTCCAGGAGACCTTCGGTCTGCCTGGGCGGGGTCGGGAGACCCTCGCCCAACAACGTCGATGTCATTCATCACATATCCCAATCACGCTCCACCGCACGGGTGTCGCGTCGGTTTTCAAAATCTCTCGCATGTACTTGCCGTCGCTACTGATCATCACCCGCTCGCCAACTCCCGCGCCGCACGCGTCCACCGCGATTTGCGGGTCGGCGTCGGCCGTTTTGCCATCGGCCATCAGCGGCTGCACGATGAGCAGCTTTTGGCCGTTCATCGTGGCGTGTTTCACGGTCGAGGTCGCGGTTCCCACCACCAGGCCAACTTGCATTGTTTTGTCCTAGACCGACGATTTCCCCAAAACCCACAAATCATCGATCAGCGAGCACCGGCGTTCGCGGGTAAACGTCAGCGGCGTGGTCACTCCTTCACCGGTCGGTCCCGCGATGGAGAAGGAAATGTATCCTTCGCCGCCAAGGCCGAGCGAAGCCATGCAGGGGCCGTTTTTCACGAACAACGTGGTGTCCATGGTCCGGCCCATTTTGGTCATGTTGTGGACGTTTTGGCTGTGAATGATGCTCGTATGCCGGAATCCGTGCTCGGACTCCTTGGCTTTGGCAATCGCCTCGTCCACGTCTCGGACGCGGACGAACGGGATGAACGGCATCATCTGCTCGACCGGGACGAACGGATTTTCGTAATCGGTTTCGCCGAACAATAGCTCGGTCTTCTCGAAGACGCTCTTGCCGGCACCCTTGGCCAGGACGGCGGCATTCTGGCCGAGGAACTCCTTGCTCGGAGCGTCGTGCTTGTGGTCTCCTTCGCCGACCTTGACGATGGCCACCTTGGTCAGGGCCTCGACCTCGCGGGCATTCAGGCGGGCCGCACCGGCTTTTTCCATGGCGGTGAGCATCTTGTCGAAGACGGCTGCGACGACGAAGACTTGCTTCTCCGCGATGCACAGGAGGTTGTTGTCATAGGCTCCCCCCTGAATAATGCAGCGGGCGGCCCGGTCGAGGTCGGCGGTTTCATCGACGACGACGGGCGGATTGCCGGGGCCGGCGACGACCGCCCGCTTGCCGCTGTTGAGGGCGGCCCGGGCGACCGCGGGGCCGCCAGTGACGCAAATCATGTTGATGCCGCGGTGGGCGAATAGGGCATTGGCCGATTCGAGGGTCGGCTCAGCGATGAGGCAGATCAGGTTGTCGATGCCGAGGTCGTTGTAGATCGCCTCGTTGAACCGGCGGACCCCCTCGGCTGCGACTTTCTTGCCGCTGGGATGCGGGTTGACGACGACCGTGTTGCCCGAGGCGATCATGCTGACGGCGTTGCCAGTGATGGTCGGCAGCGAGTGGGTGACCGGTGTGATGGCTCCGATTACGCCGAACGGGGCGTGCTCGATGACCGCCAGGCCATGGTCGCCGCTGAAAACCTCGCTCCGCATGAATTCCACGCCGGGGGTCTTCTCGCCGAGCGTTTTCAGCTTCTCGATCTTGTGCTCCAGCCGGCCGATCTTGGTCTCGTTCATCTCCATCGTGCCGAGCTCGACGCAGTTGTCGATGGAAATGCGGCGGATGTGGTTGATGATCTTCTTGCGATCGGCCATCCCGCGCTCGCTCAGCTCTTCAAACGCCTGACGGGCGGCCGTGACCGCTTCGTTGACGCAGGTGAAAATACCGTGGCGACCGGTGGAAGACTTGGGCGCGACAGGAGCCCCGCGGCCGACTTCGGCCAGGACCTGGGCAACCACGCTGCGAATGAGTGATTCGTTGATTTGCATAGCCAACTCTTATTTGTTTTCGTTGCGGCTGTAGACCTGTCCCTGGTCGATGTGAACCGAATCGACAATGCCAACGACGACGGCGTCGATGGGCATATTCTTGGTCTCGGGAGTCAGGCGGGCGCTGGAACCTTGCGTCAGCAAGACATAGTCACCGACACCGGCTCCGAGCGTATCGACGGCGATGAAGGTGCGGCCGGTAGTGACGAGGCTTTCACGCTTGTTTGGCTCGACGCGGTAGGGTTCGACGACGAGGAGCTTAAAGCCCTTCATCGATGCGACCTTCTGCGTCGAGATCAGCGAGCCGGTGACTTTGGCGACGAACATCTATTTACCCTCCAGGAGAGCTTTGCTTTGGCGGGCGACGATCAATTCCTCGTTCGTCGGGATGATCCAGATCTGCGTGCGACTGTCCTTGGCCGAAATCTTGCCTTCACCTTTTGCGGAAGCGTTTGCTTTGTCATCTAGGACAATGCCAAGTTCCGATAGGTTGGCGCAGACCGCGGAACGGATTTGCGTACCGTTCTCGCCAATGCCGCCGGTGAAGACGATTGCGTCGGCTCCGCCGAGCTCCACCAGCATGCCGCCCAGGTGCCGGCGAATCTCGCTGGTGAAAACATCCAGGGCCAGCCGGGCTCGGGCGTTTCCTTTCGCAGCCGCTTCTTCCAGATCGCGGATGTCGCCACTGACGCCGGAGAGGCCGAGGAGCCCGCTCTTTTCCGCCAGCGTGTGCAGCACTTCGTCGAGCGTCTTTCTTTCCGCCTTCATAATCAATGGCAGGGAGAACGGGTCGAAGTCGCCGACGCGGTTGTTGTGCGGCAGACCCGATTGCGGGCTCATTCCCATCGAGGTCGCCACGCTTTTGCCGCTGCGGATCGCACAGAGGCTGTTGCTGCCGCCAAGGTGGCAGGAAATGATCCTCAGGTCGTTCCTGTCGAGCAGCTCCGCCGTCCGCGTGGCGATGTAGCGATGGCTGGCACCGTGGAATCCCCACCGCTTGATGTGGAGCTTCTCGCCCCAGTCGTACGGCGCGGGATAGAACTTCAGCCGGTCTTCGATGGTCGCGTGAAATCCGGTTTCAAACGCCGCCACGAGAGGAATCTCCGGCAGCTTCTCCGCCAGCAGTCGCATCGCCTTAATGTAAGGCGGATTATGAGCGGGGGCGACCTGGTTCATCCCTTCCATCGCGATGAGCACGTCGGGTGTCACCCGCTGCACTCCGCTGATGCTGCCGCCATGCACCGCCTTGAAGCCGATAGCCGAGACTTCCGCCGCATCCTTCAGGCAGCCGGTTTTGGAATCCGTCAATTGCTCCAGGCATTTGCGAACCGCAACCGCATGATCCGGCACAGGCGTCTTCAGCTCCTGCCGCAGGCCGCCGATTTCGACGAAGCAGGGGCTTTCCGGCGAACCAATTCGCTCCACACCTCCGCGCGCAAGCTGCCGTTCGCCGTTCATATCGAACAGGCGATACTTAAAGCTGGTCGAGCCGAGGTTGGCAACGAGGATTTTCATGGGAGTTCCGTGTTAGTGGGGTTGGCTTCCAGCCTGCCCTTCGTCCAAATGGCGAAGGCCCAACACTATGCCATGAAGGCGTCCATCAATCCTTCCGCCGGGCGCGGAATGACGTGGCTGCCGACGAGCTCGCCGGATTGCTGGGCGGCCTGGGCCCCCGCTTCGACGGCTGCGCGGACGGAGCCGACGTCGCCACTGACGATGGTGGTCACGAGTGCCCCGCCGATGCCGATTCGCTTGACTATCTGCACGTTAGCGGCTTTGGCCATCGCGTCGGTCGCCGAGACGAGGCCGACCAGACCTTTAGTTTCGAGAAGTCCGATTGCTGTGTTCATGGTGAGAGATTTGCTGAGTGTTGGAAATTTATCAGAAGCCAGCACGCGGGCCGCGTGCGGCTACGTTATGCCTTGGCTCGCTTGAGGCCAGGCGGGAGGACGGTGCCGAGGTCTTCATGCGGGCGAGGAATGACCTGCACGCTGACGACTTCGCCAATCCGCCCGGCAGCGGCGGCTCCGGCGTCGGTCGCGGATTTCACCGCGGCGACATCGCCGGTTACAAACGCGGACACGAGTCCGCTGCCAACTTTGTCCCAGCCGACGAACTGCACATTGGCAGCTTTCAGCATGGCATCAGTAGCTTCGACCAGGGCGATGAAGCCCTTGGTCTCAATCATGCCGAGTGCTTCGATGGTCTTTGCCATTGAGAAACTCCAGGAAGTGAAAAAAAGGTGAGTGGTGAGTTAAAAGTTTTCAGTGTTCAGCCATTCGTTTTCCTGGCTGAAAACTGAACACTCTTTCCGCTAGTGTTTACACTTGCATCCGCCGTCTTGCTTGAGCAATTCGACTTTCGTAGCCGCATCGAGGAAGCACGCGTTTCCTTCATCCGTATCAATGTGGACTTCCAGCTTGCTGGTGCCGTCCGCCCGGACAAGCAGGTCTTCATAGACGGTGGTGCTCATGGGGCTTTCGATCCGCAGTTTCATCAGGTCGCCGTTTTTGACGCCAAAGTGTTCGCAGTCGCGGAGGTTCATGTGGACGTGCCGGGCCGCGCGAATGACCCCTTCTTGCAGCTCGACGACTCCCTTGGGGCCGACCAGCACGCAGCCGGGGGTTCCCTTGATGTTGCCACTGTGGCGGACAGGGGCGTCGATGCCGAGAGATATGCTGTCGGTGAAGGCAAGTTCCACCTGGCTGAACGGACGGGTGGGGCCAAGGACTCGCACGGTCGGCAACATTCGCCGCCGGGGGCCGACGACCATCACCTGCTGCTCAGCAGCGAAAAAGCCGTCTTGATAAAGCGGCTTATCGGTAGTGAGCTTCGCGCCGGGGCCGAAAAGAATCTCGACGTGCTCATTCGTCAGATGGCAATGCCGGGCCGAGATGCTGACCATCAAGTTCGGCTTGTACGCTTCGCTGCCTCGTGCCGACGATGAGCCGTTCGCCGGAGCCCCGCTCTGGGACAGCACGATTTGCCGCACGATTTGTTCGACGACGTTCCGGTCGAGAGTTGCCGCGCTCATGAAGCCTTTTCCAACTGTTTGCTTTCGCCCGGCTCCGCCGTCACCACTCGCACTCCTGCTTCCGTCAGTCGTGTTTGCCACTCGGGGCCAATTTCCGCATCCGTCACCAGCACGTCGATCTCATCCAGCGGGCAGAGCAGAGCCAGGCTGGTGTGCCCGAACTTCGTGCTGTCCGCCACGACGATCACTTCCTCCGCACTCGCCATCATCGCCCGCTCGGTTTCCACGAGGAGCAAATTGCTGTTGTAATATCCCCGCTCATTCGCTCCCGCCACGCTCAGCACCGCCCGCCGCACGTTGAGCCCGGCGAGCATCTGATTCGCGTACGGCCCGAGCGACACTCCCGTGCGGCTGTGGACGTAACCACCGAGGAGCACCAGGTCCGCGTCACTCGACGTGAACAGGTTCGCCACCGGCAGCGAGTTGGTAACTACTTGCAGCGGCCGTCCCACGAGGAGCTGAGCCAGTTCGTACGTGGTGCTGCCGCCATCGAGCAGGATCGTGTCGTTGTCGTCAATAAGCCGGGCCGCTGCGGCAGCAATCCGCCGCTTTTTGTCCCAGTTCATCGACTGCCGCTGGTCGAAATGGGCGAGCTTGGGGGACGGCCCGGTGTAAAAGACACCCCCGTGCGTCCGCTGAGCCACGCCGATTTCTTCCAGATAATCTAGGTCACGCCGGACCGTGGACTCCGATACGGCCAGTTCTTCCGCCAAATCCGGCAGGGATGCGAACCCACGCACTCGGACCAATTCCGTCAAACGATTTCGCCGGTCTTCAGTGAGGGACTGTTTTAGCACGCTAGCATCCTTCCGCAAACTCCCCGCAGGTTGCCTAATTATGCGCGGCGAATGGAAGGAATGCAAGGAGGATGTGGAAGAAAGCTATCACAATGAGGAAGATTGTTGTCCAGCGACATAACACCAATTGCACAATGACTTTATGTGGCAGAATGCGACCCTTGAGATCGCTATGGTTTGCTCAATTACGCCAGATTTACGTTGCCATTCTGCACGGAAACTCTCCCTGCCGCTATCAGGTTAATCGCTTCCGGGAGCGCTTCGCACTCCGCCTCAAAGGCACGAGCCGCCAGCGTTTCGGGCGTGTCATTCGGCATAACCGGCACGCTCCGTTGCAAGATGACCGGGCCGTGGTCATAGAGATTGTCCACAAAATGCACCGTGCAGCCGCTTGTCGTCGCGCCGGCCGCCAAGACCGCTTCGTGGACGTGATGTCCATACATCCCTTTGCCGCAGAATGCCGGAATCAGTGCCGGATGAATGTTGACCACGCGGTTTTCGAAGTCCGGGGGAATGAGCACATGCTTGAGAAATCCCCCCATCACCACCACCTCCGCTCCAGCTGCTCGGCACGGTCCGAACGTCGCTTCGCTATAAGCGTCCCCGGATAGCTCATTCTTCTTCTCCACCACCAGCGTCTTGACTCCCGCGTCTTGGGCGAACTCCAGTCCCTTGGCCGACGGATTGCTGGAGACAACCAGGCAGATCTCCGCGTTGAGCTTCCCTTCGCGGATTTTCGCAATCAAATTGCGCAGCGTCGTCCCGCCGCCGGAAATGAGGACGGCGATGCGGAGGAGCTTAGCCATTACCGGACACCTTGCGCACGTAGAGCGTCAGCTTCTCGTCACCGAGTTCCAGCTCAGTTCCTGTGTCGCTGGCCAATGCATCGAAGGCAACCTCGATCGACAGCGTCTCGCCACTGATGTATTCCAGGTTGTCGCCGATCGCTTTCTGTAACGCAGGTGAAGTGCCGACGATGCCGACTTCGATACGGTCTGTGAAATCGAGTCCGATGTCCTTGCGTCGGTCCTGAATGAGCCGAACGACATCACGAGCAAGACCCTCCGCGAGCAATTCCGGTGTGAGCTCGGTGGCGAGCACCACCACGCAGCCGGAGCCTTGTGCTGCCGCCCAGCCGGGTTTGGCTTGCAGTCGGACCTGGATGTCTTCGTTGTCGAGTTCGACTTTTTCGCCGCCGATGCTCAGCACGACTTTGCCCGTGGAACTGAGCTCAGCTAGTAGCGCCGCGCCGTCCGCTTTGCCAAGTGCCGTTTTCACGCCGGGAAGCAGCTTGCCGATCTTGGGGCCAAGCTGTTTGAAGTTCGGCTGGACGACGTAGGTGATGTATTGCTCGGCGCTGGTGGCGTATTCGATTTGCTTGACGTTGAGCTCGTCGCGGAGCAGTTCGTTGTGCTGTTGCAGCCACTTTTGGTGCGTGTCATCCGACAGAATAACCTCCACTTTCGCTAGCGGCTGGCGGACTTTGAGCTTGTTCGCCATGCGAGCAGAGAGGCCAAGGGAGGCGATCTCGCGGAGAAGCTTCATCTGGGCGGAGAGGGTTTCATCAATGAGAGCGGGATCTCCGACAGGGAAATCGTTGAGGTGGACACTTTCAACAAACGAAAACTCTCTATTGAGGGTGGGTGACTCTCGCATCACACTTCCCGCCAAGTTCTGCCAGATGGTTTCCGCGATGAACGGCGTGAACGGAGCGATAAGCTTGCAGGTGGTCAGCAGGGACTCGTAGAGCGTCCAATAGGCGTCAAGCTTCTCCAATGATTGCTTGTCCGCGGCCCAAAAGCGATCGCGGCTGCGGCGGACGTACCAGTTGGAGAGGGCGTCAATGAACTCGTTGATCCTCTTGCACGCTTCGAAGTTATCGTAGGCGTCCATTCGCTCGACGACAGCCGCACAGGTGCGATTTCGCTCGCTGACAATCCACCGGTCGAGCTCGGAGCGCTGCGAAACGGGACGAGCGCCAATCGTCGTCGCCGGATCGAAGTCGTCGATCTTCGCGTAGATGACGAAGAAGCTGTAGCAGTTCCAAAGCCGCAGCAGGAACTCCGGGATGCTGTCTTTGATCGCCTGTTCTTTGTAGCGAATGCTTGTCCATGGTGGCTGGTTGGCGAAGAAGTACCAGCGGAGGGCGTCGGCCCCGAACTTGTCGAAGATCTCCCCCGGCTCGCGGTAATTCCGCTTGCTTTTGGACATCTTCTGTCCATCCTCGCCAAGCATGAGGCCGAGGACGATGCAGTTGCGGTAGGGGTGGGGGGAAGGAAAAGCGGAGGTCGGAAAGCCGAAAGCGGAAGACTCTTCTTCTTCCATCCGCTTTCCGCTTTCCGCTTTCCGCTCTCCGAAAAGCATCGTGCTGATCGCGAGTTGGCTATAAAACCACCCCCGCGTCTGATCCAGGGCTTCGCTGATGAAGTCGGCGGGGAACTGCTCGCGGAACTTGTCCTGATTCGTGTGAGGAAAGCCCCACTGTGCGAACGGCATCGCGCCGCTGTCGTACCAGCAGTCGATGACTTCGGTGACCCGCTTCATTTTCGCGCCGACGGCGAAGGGGGAGTCGTAGGTGACCGCGTCGATGTACGGCTTATGGACTTTCAGGTCATCGGGGAGGCTCGGCTTGGCTATTTTGGCGGCGTCCCAAACTTCGGTGCCGGTAATGCCAGGCTTGGCGAGCAATTCTTCATAGCTGCCGATCCCTTCCATCTTGCCGGTCTGCTCGCAGACCCAGATCGGCAGCGGCGTGCCCCAATAGCGTTCGCGGGAAAGGGCCCAATCGACGTTCGATTCCAGAAAATTCCCGAACCGCCCGTGCTTGATATGCGCCGGCAGCCAGTTGATCTGCTCGTTATTGGCGAGCATCGCGTCCTTGAACTGCGTCGTTTTGATGAACCAGCTTCGGCGGGGATACTGAATCAGCGGGTCTTCGTCGGCCCGCCAGCAGAATGGGTAGTCGTGGAGGTACTGCTCTTGGTGATACAGTTTCCCTTCGTCCCGCAGTCGGCGGGTAATGTCCTTGTCGCAGTCTTTGACCCAGCGTCCTTGGTAGTCGGGGGCTTCGGAGGTGAATTTGCCATCAGGACCAACGGCGCAGATCATTTGTGGTCCCTCGCCAGCAACAAATCTCGCCTGTTCTTCAATCAACAATTGAAAGTCTACTTCACCAAAAGCAGGTGCTTCGTGAACGAGTCCCGAGCCGCTGTCGATCGTGACGAAACTGGCGGCTGTAACTCGCCAGGCGACGTGCTGCTTGCCGCCGGCCTTTAGGGTGCCGGTCTTGTTTCCAAGAGTTTTGTGGTAGTAGTCAAACGGCGGCAAATACCGTTTTCCAAGCAGAGCCGTTCCTTTACATGTCGAGACAACCTTCAACTCTCGCTTCACCTTCCCCGCAATTGTCTCCACCAGCGCCGCCGCCATGACAAACTTTTTCCCAGACTCGCCATCTTCAACCGTCGCATACTCCAATTCCGGATGCACCGCTGCAAACTGATTGCTCGGCAGCGTCCATGGAGTGGTTGTCCAGACGAGTAGCGAAACATCGGTCTTTGCGCCGGCATCGTCCAGCAGCGGAAACAACACATACACGCTCGGGTCTGCCACTTCTCGATATCCCTGCCCCACTTCGCCGGCCGAAAGCGCCGTTCCCCCCTGAGCCCACCACCAAACGATCTTGTGACCCTGGTAGAGCAGCCCGCGGTCGAACAGATTCTTCAGCGACCACCAAACGCTCTCGACATAGCTTTGGTGATACGTGACATACGCCTCGTCGAGCCGAATCCAGAAGCCGATCCGCTCGGTGAGGCGTTCCCACTCCTTCATGTACCGCCAGACCGATTCCTGGCATTTGTGAATGAAAGGCTCGATGCCGTAGGCTTCGATTTCTTCCTTGGCGTGGATGCCGAGCTCCTTGCAGACCTCGACCTCGACCGGCAGGCCGTGGGTGTCCCAGCCGGCTTTGCGTTCGCAGAGGTAGCCCCGCATGGTGCGGTAGCGCGGGAAGAGGTCCTTGATGGCCCGGGTCAGACAGTGGCCGGGGTGGGGCATGCCGTTAGCGGTCGGGGGGCCTTCATAGAAGACGAACCGCGGAGCCCCCGCCCGCCTGGCCAGCGACTGCTCATAAATCTTCCGCTCGGCCCAGAATTTCAGGACTTCTTCTTCCAGCTTGGGGAACGAGGGGGAGGAGGGGACGGGTTGGAACATGGGAAAGTAGGCAGTAAGCAGTGGGCAGAAAGCAGTTAGGGAGTAGCCAGTAAACCGCGCAAAGGGAAATTACGCAATTCGGGTAAAACTCGCAAATCGATGCCTGACTGGGATTTACCGCGGAGTTCGCAGAGATCGCGGAGGAAGATAAGAGAGTTAAATATCAAATCTGGTTCATTCCACATCATTCTACGGTCATGTCTTTCAGAGACACTGCCTCTGATTTCCTCCTCCGCGTACCTCTGCGATCTCCGCGGTTTCCTCTTCTCGTTGAAGACCGCTAGCCCCGCAGAAACTCCCTAGCCGTCAAACCTTTACGCGCGGCGGTTCAATCGGTGCTTTCGCTTCAGTCTCTTCCACCCAAAGGCGTGGCAAAATCGAAAAAATCCTACCATTTGGCAGGGCCGGATTCCGACAAGTATTATCGGGCAACCATGTCCGAACCGGTTCCGCGCCTTGGGCGCACCCATGGCCGCGGCTCTTGTAGCCGCCGCAGCACCCAGGCGAACCGGCTCGGACTTGACGCCTTTACGACGCTCGAAAGATTCGCGCCCGCTCCCGTCCGGACGATCCAGACCCGGCCGGGAACCCACGCGGGATTGCACCAGGACACGCATTTTCATCCTCAGGAGGGGGGACCCATGCGACGTTACGTATTCCGATTGACATTCCTAGCGCTGGCCGCGCTCGGTACGTCGGTTGTGCTGGGGAATGACCAGCAAATTGCCAAGACCATCGTGGAGAAGCTGAGCGCCGAGAAGTCGGCAGGCAACCTTAAAGGCTTCAGCATCGACCTCAAAGTCGAAACCGATGGAACGGTCTGGCTCACGGGCCGCGTTTCCACGGAAGAGCAGCGGTCGCTCGCTCTGAACATTGCCGCTCGGGTCAAGGGTGTGAAGCAGGTCGTGAATGACCTCAGCGTCGAAAAGGCGCCGGTCAAGCAGGCTTTCACTCCCGTGGCGCACGAAGTGGGAACAGGCGTGAACGGCACTGAAGCCGCCGCACCCCAACCCGTTGCCGCTCCGGCCCAGTTGCAGCCCATTCCGGTTCAGCAGGTGCCGCAGCAAATGCAGCAGATGCAGCCGATTCCATATGTTTATGCCCGGTCGACTACTCAGGTCCCCTTGGCGTATGGCCCGGCCCGCACCATCGCCTATCAAGGTGAAGGCGCTGGCGCTCCCATGCCGGTTTCCGGCGGCGGAGCGACGGGAATGGCCGCGGCTCGCTACGACCATCCCAACATGCCCGGCTATGCCTGGCCGAGCTACGCCTCGCACCCGAACTACGCGGCTGTGACGTACCCCAAGCAGTACTCTCCCACCGCATGGCCTTACATCGGCCCGTTCTACCCCTATCCTCAGGTTCCGCTGGGCTGGCGGAAAGTGACTCTGGAATGGGATGACGGATGGTGGTTCCTCGATTTCAATGCCCGCCGCCACTAAGCGAACGGCTCCATCGATAAGCCAGAGCCTTCGCGGAGCACCTGCTTCGCGAAGGCTTTTTTCGTGTAAATGTCTCTGCCGAGGAACCGCCGGACGAGTAGAATAGTGGGCGATGGCCACCGCGCAACGAATCACCTGTCCGCACTGCCAGGGAAGCATCAAGGCTCCGCCACTGGCTCCCGGTTCGATTTGCAATTGCCCGAAGTGCGGCAAGGGATTTCCCCTTCCTGGCGGAACGGCCGAGAGCGCGCCGGCAACTCCGCAGGCGATTGGTCCTGTCGCGAAACCGCAAGCGGCAGCGCCAACGTCACAACCCGTTCGAACCCCGAACGGGCCCAAGCCACCTCCACCTGCGCCCATTCGACCACTCTCCCCTACCGCCAACACTGCCACCCAGCCGGCACATCGCCAAGAGCCACCTCCTCCCAAGCCAGTCCCTCCGCCTCCCAAGGTGGTGGAAATACCAGTCGTGTGCAACGTCTGCGGCACCCGGATGTATGCCAAGGAGAACCAGATTGGCGAGACGCTCCGCTGCCCGGATTGTTTCACCGACGTCGCCGTAAAAGCTCCCAAAGTCGCTCCTCCCCCCCCCAAGAAAAAGACGCTCGACGAACTGGAGGAGTTTCAACTCAGCGACCCTGGCGAGCGCCCCACCTATAAGCCGATGGTGGAGACCCGCGGCGAATATTCTGAATTGCAGTTGCTGGATACGAAAGCCCAACCACGCAAGGAACCGGCGGCACCTGGAACTGAGGCGCGTCCGACCAGTTTGCCGGATACCGTCGATCCGATGTGGAACGAGAGCCGACTTCCCGCGGCGATTGCGGACCCCAACGCCGCGACTGTAGCCGCTACAACTTTGGCCCCAGCGCCACCGGCAATGCCGCTGCAGGAACAAGACCTGGACGAACAGGAAGTTGTCTTGAGCGCTCCTGTCCAGCGGATCGAGACGAGAACGGAAGTCAAAGTTCCCGATGTCCCGCCGCCGCCGAGGGACGAACGGAAGGAGCCATCTTGGAATGACGCGGAATGGGGCTTTATCTCGGACCCACGAGCCGCGGGAGCCTGGCAAAAGAGCCCATTCTATGTCGGCATCCTTTCTATTTTCACCGATCTGCAATTGCTGCTGCGCGTGGCTGCGTACAGCATCGGAATGGCCATTGTTTTCTCGTTTTTCGGGAATGGCGTCTCAGGTCAGGGACTGACCGGCATCTTCACACTTTTGACTGCCGGGCTATTGGGTTTTCTGGTCCTGATGAGCCTTTCCCCTTGCTTGCTCGCGATCGCCACGGATACCGCCAATGGGGACAACCAGGTCAAAGACTGGCCGGACTGGAATGTGACCGAATGGATCGGATCTGCGTTCTATATCCCCATCGCGGGAGCCCTCGCCATCCTGCCAGGAAGCGTTATTGCCAGCATGTTTATCCTGGTGGGGCACGGTGCCGAGCTGTTTAGCCCCTTCCCCGTGCTGGTCTCATTCCTGGCGATTTTTCCGCTCCCCTTTGCCTCGATAGTTACGGAAAGTTCTCCGGTGCATCTCATTTCCGGGAAGGTATTGAGATCTCTTCGCTCCCACGGTGACGGCTGGATTACACTTTACGTCCTGTCGTTCTTCATCTTTATGATCGCGACGATCGGTGTCGTGCTATTGGAACTGGGGACTAATTCTGGAGGGGTCGGATTGATTTTTTCGTCCATCTTCGCGGCCGCCCTTTTTGTGTTTCTGATAATCCTCTACTTCCGTCTGCTTGGCCGGCTGTTGTGGTATACGAAGACCGTGCCGAAGAAGGTGACCGCGGAATAACCAGCGGTTTCTTCGAAATACGTGCTACTCAGCCTGCGGCAGCCGCAGCACGAACGACGCGCCAGAATTCTCGAGCGCATCCATCAGCTCCAACGAGCCCCCCAGGTCTCGTGCCAGTCGCCGCGAGAGTGCCAGCCCCAGGCCGACTCCGGGAGCACTGCTGGCGGCTTCGTGAACTGACTTGGAAAACGGGAGGAAAAGCTTGCGTTGGCCTTGGCGAGAGATTCCAGGGCCGTGGTCGCGGACACGGAACTGCACGTGACGACCCGTGTTTGAAACTTCGAGATGGATTCGCCGGTCCTCGCCGTGCGAAGCATATTTGCAGGCGTTATCCACCAGGTTGAACAGGATTTGCTCCACCGCGGCGGGATCGGTGCAAAGCGAAAGGGCTTGTGTTTCGTCTGCCGTGTCAACTTCCAGTTTCATTTCCGCTTGCTCGGCACGATCCGCCAGTCGCGGCGCTGTCCGTTCCAAAAGTGCAGCCAGCGTTACTTCCTCTCGTCTGCCTCCGGGGCGGCCTCGCTCCAAGCGGGCATACTGTAGTACATTCTCCACCAGATGCGCCAGCCGGTCCGCTTCGCGGCGGAGTGTTTCCAAGTATTTCTGCCGGGCCTCGGGGCTGGGAACCATTCCCTCTGCCAGCATCTCAGCATACATGCGGAAGGTGGTCAGCGGGGTGCGGAGCTCATGCGTGACCGCGGCCACAAATGCCCCGCGTCGTTCCGACAAGGCAACCACGCCTCTGAGCGTGACCGCGGCGGCAATGATGGCCAGCCCCAGACAAGCCCACGCCGCCAGGAGCGAGACTCGAATCGGCGAATCCCAAGCGGGTGCGACCGGCGGAATGGCAATCGCTAGTTGCACCGGAATGGTCGCGAGCAGATGGGGCTGTTCTAATCCGGCGCCGCCAGTGACGGGCAGAAAGGAAACCGTCGGCAAATCCAAGTCGGCGACTTCGTCTCGCAAGCGAGTCTGCAGCTTTTCCCAATCGAGCCAGCATCCCTGAATGACCGTCTTCCCCCGCGACTGCACGCGGCGAGCGAGAATCAGCCGCTTTCCGAGCCACAGGGGCTGGCTAACCCCTTCGACGGCTGGCGGTGCCTGAATGAACTCGCGAAAGCGGTTCTGCTCGACTGCCGCCCGCTGGGCGACTCCTTGATAGGCCGCGCTGCGGCTTTGCAAGTCATTATCCCGCGACTGGCCGCGCTGCGAACGGTTGTTGTCGAAATTGGTGCTGTTGAAGACGCCGGGGTTTTGAGAGAGCTGTTGTTTGGCATTGAAACCTTGTCCCTGGCGGCCGCTGTTGGAGGCCACGAACTCCCCGGTATTCACTGGCTGAGGCGAAGCATTTTGAGACTTCGGGGCGTCTTCCTGCGATTCCTGCGGACCACCGCCGCGCTGGCCCTCCGAGCGCGGAGTCGATTGAGAAAGTGATTGCTGCTGGGGCGTCTCGTAGGTGTTGCCAACAATCGTGTTGTTCAGGCCATAGTTCTGTGCGGCCTTGCCTTCATTCAGCAGGTCCACGGCGACTTGAGGCACGGATTGTTCTGGTAGCCAAGCCAGCAAGTCTCCATGCGACAAGCTCCCGCTTAACTCTTCCAGCCGCCGGGTGGCAGCGTCCATCGTCTCCGGGTGGGCTCCATGCGAGCGGGCCCAAACTTCGTCGGGTCCGCACGGAGATTGTGGCGACGTGAGCGTTCCATCCTCGGCCAGCTCAAAGTTCAGAAGCACAAACTCCGGAGGCTCGGCCAGCAGCGGCGAAAGTGTTCGGTCGCCGGTCTTCCCTTTGCCAGCGGGAAGCGTGGCCAGCACCGGCTTATAGAGAAATTCCGGCCGCGCCGCCTCTTGCGCCAAAAGCGGACTGAGAAACACGTCCATTCGCCACAATGCCCGGCTGACTTTTTCTTCCAGCTCCACCTGCTGCCGAGCCGCCAGCTCTGCCCGGTCGAGCTCCAGCGCCTTGACCGTCAGCCACCCCATCGGCGGCAGCACCAAGGCCAGGCCGAGGAGGAAGAGGAGCCAGATTTGGAGGGGCCTTAACATGGTTCTGGATTTTAATGCGAATGACGAAATCCGAATTCCGAATGACGAATGAAAGACACCTGCATCCAATTCGTCATTCGGAATTCGTCATTCGTCATTTCCGGCAAACATATATCCCTTTCCCCGCACCGTCAGCAGCACTTTTGGCTGTCCTGGGTCGTCGCGGAGTTTTTCGCGTAGACGGACGACGTGCATGTCGATGGTGCGGGTCGGCAAGCCGTCGGGGCTAATCCGCCAAACATTTGCCAGCAGGTCCTCGCGAGCAACCGCTCGCCCGGGATTGTTGACGAGATAGCGCAGGAGCTCGATTTCCCGCTCCGAAAGCTCGCACCGCGAGCCGTCCTTGAACCGCAATTCCCGACGCGAGAAGTCCGCAATGCCGCTAGGAATGCTCACCTGGTCGAGATCGGTCGGCCGCTCCGGCGAGCGGCGGAGGACTGCTTCCACGCGGGCCAGCAACTCTTTCACGCTGAACGGCTTGACGACGTAATCGTCGGCCCCCATCCGGAGCCCTTCCACCCGGTCGCTCTCTTCGCCGCGGGCCGTAAGAATGATGACCGGCTGCGTCGGCCGCGTCTCTCGCACCGTGCGGAGGATCTCAAGCCCTCCTTTTCCCGGCAGCACCAAATCCAGCAGCATCAGGTCGTACACCTGCCGCACTGCCATCTCCAAACCCAGGTTGCCATTCCCGGCCTCGAGTACCTTGTAACCGTTGAAGCTCAGCGCATCCACGATCCCGCGGCGGATGGCGGAGTCGTCTTCGACAGTGAGAATGGTTTTGGACATAGTGGGTGGGGCAGGCTTCCAGCCTGCCCAGTTCATTGTACTTCATTGGCCTGGGTAGGCTGGTCGCCTACCTCGCGGCTTATTTCCGGTCTTCATTTACCACACCGCCATTGGGGAGCGCGGTATACACATTCGCCGGAGCAAGTCCCAGCCAAGGATCGCTGCTGGGGGTCAGGAACAATTCGGCGTAGACCCGCTCATTGAGCGTCTCCACATCCGGCCGATAGCCTGCCGCTGACATCCACTCATGGATCTTGCGGTGGAACTGGTATTCGTTCTTAACAGTGTCGAGGGCAATGGATGTTTCAAACGAAGCGAACAGTCGCAGCATGGGATCCTCCACCACCCGTTTGGTCATGGCCAATCTCCCCGCGGCGGCGGCCAGCGGCTTTTGCTCACGCATTACTCGGCGGCTGGATTCATCCAGCATGGCGTCTTCACCGTGGAGGGATGCGATGACATTCCAAACCTTTTCGTCTTCCACGTTCTCCGGCAAAACCTTGGCCAAGTTCACCGCTTCGACGATTCGCGACTCGACTCGTCTCTTGGGCTCGGCAATCCGCACGGCAGCTTCCGCGCGCGGGGCTTCTGCCGAAGTGGGCGCGGCTTGTTGTGCCCGATTGCTTGCGGAGGTCGCTGCGCCGGCGGGCGGAATTGCCGTCGAGGCTCTTTGCCAATCCGCCTGCCAGGCCCGGGCCACTTCCTCCGCCTGCTGCTGATGGAAGTCGGCCAGCAGCGAATTCCGCCGCTCAGCCGAAGCATCGGCTAGCAGGCGAACTAGCGCCTCGCCCCGGTTGACGTGCTTGAGAAACGCCTTCGGGCCGTAGAGCCCAGGAATCGCATCGACGACCTGGCCATCAGGCATCAGCACATAATGAATGCTGTTGCCGGTCAGGGTCCGCTCGAGTTTGCGGCCGTCGCCAAAGTCAATCGTGACCTTCGGCACCGGGCGAACACTCCGCCAGTGCAGCACAAACCGCTCCCGCAGCGTCTGGGCAATCTCTGTATTGGAGTACAGCGTCGTACGAAAGAACCGGCTGTTGGCGCAGCTGAATTCGTCGGTCAAGTTGCCGAGCATCCGCAGCGTCAGAATCGGCTTGCCACTTTGCGTCGCGGCTGCCTTCGCTTGTTCCAAATCGGTGTACCAGTAAAGTCGCGAGGCTGTGCAGTATTTCGCTCCGCCGACCTGGTCAATGGCGTCATGGAGCCGAGCCAAGACCTTTGAATAATCCGGTGGCGCATTGGTATGCATCGTTCGCTCCACCTGATCCTGAATCTCCTTTTTGGCCGCGAACAAAGAATCCAGCCCCGCCGGCCCTGCTTCCCTCAGTCGAGTGATCGCCGCTTCCGCCTCGGCTGGCGTGCCATAGAGGACGTTATGGGCCTCGGTTCCATCCAGTCCGCCGGCCAAGGCGACTGACGACAGAAAAGCGAGAGACAAAAACCCGATGATCCATGAGCGTTTCATTGGCCATTCTCCTTTGCAGACTGGAATTGTGCGGCGATGCTTACCCTCTCCATCGACTGAAGTATAAAGGGCTCGACCGGCCAAACGTGTAAAGCGTTTGTAACTCGTCGCCGCGTTCGGTCTGCGAGTCGACGGCTTACGATGCCGTTTGAATTGAAGCCACAAAGAACAGCACGCTCAGAAAGTGGCAAGTGCTTCCTCCGATCACCCACAGATGCCAAATCGCGTGAAAGTGATACCGCTGCACATCGAGCACTAGAAAAACCGTCCCCAGCGTGTAGCACAGTCCGCCGATTGCCAGCCAGCCCAAGGCGGCAAGCGGGACCGAACCTAGCGTGGTCAGCCCCGGCACAATCGGCAGCCAGCCGAGCAGGAGATAGCTCCAAACTGTCGCCGTGTTGATGCGGTGCACGAGGAATACCTTGACGATAAAACCACAAATGGCCCCCGCCCACATGATTCCCAGAAAGACCCACCATGGTCCCTGGCGGAAATAGACCAGCGAGAACGGGGTGTAACTGGCGGCGATCAGCAAATAAATCAACCCCTGGTCGAGCATCCGAAACCAATGCTTCCAGTGGCGGTGGGAGACTAGGTGCGATAATGTCGAGGCCGCATAAACCGCAATCAACCCCGACGCGAACACGCCGCAGCCGACAATTCGCCAGGCATCACCTTGAGCGAACGCCGTGCGAATCAGAATGACCGACGCCACGGCACTCAGCAGTAGCCCAAACCCGTGGGTGAGGGTATTCAGCAATTCCTTTCGCTCCGCCACCGCGTGAATGGACTGGTCCCTTGAATCGGGCGAACTCTCGGAGGCCATATCGGGTGTCAACATGATCCCGTTACTCCGGCTCTTGCTGCGACAGGCAATGAAAACTCCCGAGACCCCAGATGAGGTTCAGGCTAGCCGATCCGATGACGCGACGATCCGGCAGCAGTTCTTGTAGAATCCTGACTGCTTCGGCATCCGCCGGATCATCAAACTGCGGCACAATCAGACCGCCGTTGGCGAACACGAAATTGCAATATCCCGCCGGTAATCGCTGGCCATCCACGTACTTCGCCGCGGGGAGCGGAAGTGGCACCAGCGTTAACTGCTGGCCGTTCTGGTCGGTCATACACTCCAGTTCATTCCAGTTGAGCCGCGTGGGGGCATAGTTTTCGTCGTTGGGATCATCGCATCGAGAAACGACGACCGTTCTCGGCCCCACGAAACGGGCAATCTGATCGATGTGCCCATCCGTGTCGTCCCCCGCGATCTCGCCGCCGGTCAGCCAGAGTACCTTGTTGACTCCGAGATAGTCGCGCAGATACCGCTCCACCTCCGACTGCGAAAGATGCGGATTTCGATTGGGGTTGAGCAGACAAGACTTTGTCGTCAGGACGGTCCCCAATCCGTTGCCGTCTATGGCACCCCCTTCCAGGATGATTCCCGGACAAAATCGCCGCCTGCGTTGCAGCTCGGCGATTTTCCGCGGCACCAAGTTGTCCAAGTCGAAGGGGGGATATTTGCCTCCCCAGGCGTTGTATTCCCAGTCGACAAGAGCCTGAAGAAGACGGAGAGACGGAGAGGCGGAGAATGGGGGAGTTGGAGGTTCGTGACTTTCATTCTGCACTCTGCACTCTGCATTCTGCACTTTCAGAAACGTCGGCCCGTGGTCCCGACACCAGGCGTCGTTGGTTTCAATGTCGTGCAGCGTGACATTTCGCACATCCCCGACAAGACTCCGTGCTTGCTGCATCACCGCCTGTCCGCCAGCCAGGATATTGACCGGCTCAAACTGAGCCAGCGCGCGGACAAACCGGGCAAATTCCGCCGGCACCGGCTCAAAATGATCGGGCCAGGTCGCCGGATTTTTCGGCCACGACAGCCACGTCGACGCATGCCGCTCCCATTCCGCCGGCCAGCGATAGCCAAGGTCTGCGGGCAATTCTGAATCTCTGCTTGTTGAACCAGTCGTCACGACAGTTGCCTCCTCGATTCCGTTCCAGCTTAATACCGAGTACGCGGGGGGCAAAGTCCGGTGCAAATCTCATTTGCATTTGTCCGCGAGCGACCTACAGTTTCGTTGGAACTATTTCCAAGTAGCAAATCTGGGGGGAGGGGAAGAATGGCCAGTTATCACGAAGTTGTGCGGCATATCCTGGTGGATCAGAAAATCGACGAAGGTGAGCTCCAGCAGCTTTGCGAACACGTTTATCGCAATGGCACTCCCAGTCTGGCCGACGTCCGCCTCCTGGTCGAACTCTATTTGGGTGTGTCGACACTGTCGGAGGGGTTTGAGAACTTCTTTTACGGCGTACTGAAAAAAGTGGTTCTGGCGGATGGCGAAATCCTGCCCGGCGAACAGTTCTACTTGCTCAAGGTCATCTACTCCGACCGCGTCATTCGCCCCCGCGAGTTGGCCTTTCTCCGCGAACTGCGGCGCGAAGCCAAACAAGTATCCCCCGATTTTGAACAACTCTGTCAGACGGCGTTTCAAGCGCCGACGACCAACTGGAGCGTCGGCGGAACGCCGGCATTTGGAACGAGCGCCTAACTTGCGGCAATTGTCGCGGATTCAACTCTGCCGCTGCGCGATAAGTACTCTCTCTTTGAGTGCCTCGTGCAGCGGGTTGTCTTTTTCGCCGCAGAAGCCGAGGTGCAGGTGCTTGCGCCAGCCTTCGGCGGACTTGAAGAGCGTGGACATGCGGCCGAGCTCGGCGTCGAGAGCGGCCATGGTGTCGAGATAGGAATCGAGTCCTTGGCTTTCGTCGAGCCATTTTTTCTGGCTGGAGTGCTTGCTGAGCATTTTCTTTTTCAGATCGACGAGGTCGCTAACATCGACCACCATTTCGGGCTCGACGAGACACCCCAGCGGGTCGCGGTGGGAATAGGGCTGGGCGTGGTAGACCGTGACATTGCCAGCGATGGAGCCTCGCGGCGGATCGACGGGGAAATTCGGCATGCCGCGGGTGAAGGCGGCCGTGGTGGCCAGGCGGCAGGTGTTGGTGTGGTCCTCCATGTAGTCGCTGGGGGAATGCGTCAGGACAATTTCCGGGGCGACCTCGCGGATTACCGACGCTACTTTCGCTAGTGTCAGCTTGTCATAAAAGACTTCCAGGTCGTTGCAGATGCTCTCGTGAAACGTCGCGCCGATGGCGGCGGCGGCGGACATCGCTTCTTCTCGGCGAATTCCAGCGATGGTTTCGCGGTCGTGTTTCGACGATCCGCAGCAGCCGTTGGCGAGATTCCAATAATGGATGTCGTAACCGTTGGCGCGGAGCAGCATCAGGGTGCCGGACATCAGGAATTCGATGTCGTCGGGATGGGCGGCAATGGCGATGGCGGTTTTCATGAGGAAATTTTCAGTTTTCAGTTTTTGCAAAGCTCATGTGGAGTTCGGCATGCCGGAGGTGGAGTTGGTGCCATTCCGCGCCGGACAGCTTTCCAAAGACGTTGTGAGGTTTGCGGGCGGTATCGGAGCGAAATCGCTTGATGGCTTCTAGCAGCAGGTGGAGCCCTTCTTCTGGTGCAACTGGATGCGACGGAATGATCTTGTCCGCGATTGGCTTGGGGAGTTGAAAGCCAGGGGACATTTTCTTCAGAACCCACCGTTTGAGAAAAGGCCCCATCAGCCGAATGAACCACGGTGGCTGGTGATCGGAGCCGTCGATGGACATGTTCAGGCCGCCGGCCAAGTGGGCCAGCAATTGCCCCAGCGACCAGTTGCCGAGCATCTTGACATTCGGGGCTGCCACCAGGCGCTCGGCATCCATCAGGACGTCATCAAGCGATTCATAGGCCACTTCGCGGCGGCCCGTGACTTTGCCGGTGTTGACAGGCATGCTATTTTCCCAGGCCTCCCACGAAATAGCCGATGGCTCCGGTGACCAGGCCAATGCCCGCGCCAATGAGTAACGCAACAAGCAAAGTTGAAACATCCATCAACATTCGTGGTGCGGTCACGTATCTGTAAAGCACATATCCCAGCACCGTGAAGTTGAACGCGACGAGGGCGACCATCAACTGCTGCTTTTGTTTGTCGTTCATAAGGGTGCGGCGGGGAGCGAGTAAATCACGGCCAAGAAGTGCGAAATGCGAAAGGAAGCTTACTCGGTAATAAGATAACGCAAAACGGCCCCAGGCGGTTGTAGCGGGCCGACGAGGATTCACTCCCGCCTTCGCGAAAAAACAACTTCACCTTCCTGCCATCCACGAATTGGCAAAGGCCTCCGCGGTCGCGCGGTTGGGGAATTGCCGAATTTCTTTCAGCACGGCAGCCTGGTCTTCGGCCGGGATCTTTTCAATAGTTTCGCGGATCCATTTGTCAGCGAGGAGTTGGGAGTGAAAGGTTTGCACTTCCCGTTTTGCCCGCTTGCCGTTGGGGATAATGAGGCCGGCCACGAAGTGAGGGGAGTCGGCGAAAGGGTCGGTGTAGGGCTGCTTTTTGAGATGGGCGACGAGCTTGGTTTCCAGATCGTCGAACTTGTCCCCAAAGGTCTGGCGAAAGAGCTCCAAGTTGGCGGGGACGATACCGGGGGGCTGGATATTGAGAGCCCCTTCTAGCGGCTCGGTTTTGCTGATGGTCCGCAGATAAGTGGCGAATTCGCCGCGGCGGTTCTTGGCCAGGTAATGCGTCAGCGACCAGGCCGAGGCGTAGCCGGTGGATGTAAGACGGGCGGCAGCGACAGTTTGCTCAACGAGCTTGCCGTCGGGCTTCTCGGAGGCATGGCTTTTGACGTATTGCTCCAGTTCGAACATCCGCATGTCGTTGACCTGGCCGGCTCCTTTCCACTTCATACCCTTGCCAAAGGTTGTCGGGGCAAAGAACTCCGCCAACCCTTCACTCAACCACATCGGCCAGGAGGAGAGCCGCCGCTGCACGCCGATATTGTGCAGGATCTGATGAGCCCCTTCGTGGGCGACGGTGGAAATCGCTTGCGACTGGGCAAGGTCTGGGCGGACTTGCAGGAGACGAGATTTTTCATACATGAAGACCCGGTTGCTGAGCGTGTGATAGTAGGCCACCACGCCGGCCGGCATGCGGCGGTGCTTTTGAAATTCCTCCTCCGTGGAAAACATCACCACCACCAGCGGCACTTCCGGGGAATGCACCCCTTCGATTTTCTGAGTCTCCGCGTAAGCCATTACGCCGGGGAGCATCGATTCCAGAATGCGGCTGGTGCCGGTAAAGAACTCCTCGCTGGAGTTGTAGACGTAGACATAATGCTTCGTCTGCTTCACCTTGAAACTGGGGAACTCGGTGGCGTCCAGGCGTTTGGCGAGTGCCTCCTTGGTGATGGGCTCGAATTTCTTCTCGGTCGGCGTGAATTCACCGGCCTTGCGGGCCACCAGTTGGCCATCGGGGAGCATGACGATCGCCCCGTCTCCCACGGCCACATGCAACCGGGCCACGACCGGATTCGCATCCGCGTCCGCCGTCGTGACATTGGCCCCATTCTCTTGCCGTACGATTCCAACCGGCAAGTCGAAGCCGAATTGGGCCGGATCAAACGATTTTGCGGGCTGGGCCGGGGAGGTTTCCGGAAATGCCAGAGTCAGCCCAATTGCCCCCAGCGAGGCCAAAAACGCGGGGAAAACAGCCCGAAATCGCGCCAGGAGGTAACACAGCAGCATCATGCGGCGATCTCGTCCAGAAAAATTCGGACTTTAGCAAGCTCGAAGCGGCACTAATGCATGGTAGCCGGGTTGAATGGCTTAGGGAAGTTCTGCGCTCTGGTAGATGGCAATTCCTGGCCGACCTATGATTGGAGATTGGGAAGAGCCCTCCTGCCTAAGTAGTGGATTCACTTTGCAGCCTTTCCCGTAAGTAAGTACCATGATGGGAACGGTTTACTGCCTCCCGGCGGTACAGTTTTTCGGGCGGCACGGATACCCGCGGCAGTCGCCGCAACCATAGGAAGCATGCACATGCCACGTACCCCCTCGCTTCGCCCGGTCATCGCTGGTCTTCTCGTCGCTTTGGGAGCCCTCACCGCCGGCGGAATGGCGCTGGGGGCTGCCCCGGAATTCGTGGGGGTGCTTGCTCTCTTGGAAGATGCCAAGGTGGTGGCCGAGTTGGAGCTGACCGAAGAGGTGGCGACGAAGATCAAAACGCTCATCGGCGAGCGCGAGGACAAGGCGGGGGATTTGGTTTTGTCCCTCAAGGAACTGAGTCCCGAAGAGAAGGCCGCCAAGGTCAAAGCTTTCGCAGCAGAATCGGAGAAGCTGGGACTGGCTCTCCTTTCCAAGGATCAGCAAACGAAGTTCTCGCAGCTTCGCATCAGTCGCGCAGGGCTGGTCAGCCTGGCGGAAGTGGAGATTGCCGAGGAAGTCGGCCTTTCGGACGCTCAGAAGAAGCAAGTCGAGACGCTCATGGCGGAGCTCAAAACTAAACTTTCCAAGGGGACCACTCGAGAGCGCCAGACCGCTACGGGCGACTATGAGCGAAAGCTCAAGGCGGTGATTTCCAAAGAGCAGCAGGCCAAATGGGACGCCCTGGCCGGCAAAGCTACCGCGCCCGCCCCCACCGTCGCCAAGACTCCGGATGAAACGGAACCGGCAAAGACGACGAAGGAGACCACAAAAACGAAGAGCGCGACTACCAAGACTGGATCGACAAAGCCCACCGTCGCGACCAAGGCCCCTGCCAAACCGGCAGCCGCGGCTCCGAAGAAGAACGGCAAACTCAAGTTCGAGTTTGTTTACCAGCCCTATAAGGACGTCATGGAGTGGCTGGCAAAGGAAGGCGATTTGTCGCTTGACGCGGACATCATCCCGCCGGGCTCGTTTAACTATACCGATACCAAGGAATACACTCCTTCCGAGGCGATTGACATTGTCAACAGCGTGTTGAAGTACAAGGGCTACATGCTGTGGCGGGATGGACGGATGTTGCGGGCGGTCAATGTCGAAGACGGCATCGATGGTCGCATGGTGAAAGTCGTGGACGAAAAGGACCTTCCAAGCCACGGGGATTCGGAAGTGGTTTCGGTCCAAATTCAATTGACAAAAATGACACCCGAAGAGGCCGAAGCGGAAGTCAGAAAAATGCTCGGGCCGTTCGGCTCCGTCATTTCCTTCTCCAGGAGCAAGCAGTTGCTGGTGACCGAAATGGTCGGCCGCCTGCGGGCCATTCGCAAAATGCTCGATGCCATCGAGCGTCCTCCCACCAGTGAGGTTGGGACTCTCGAAATCATCAAGATGCAGCAGTTGCACCCCAACGAATTCTTGATTTTGGCTCGGCCCCATTTGCAAATTCCCGAGGGAGCCAATGCCCGGCCGGATCAGAGCTTGATCATCGGCGTGGATGAATTCGGCAAGCGCCTGCTTGTCACTGGAAAGCCAGATGGAATTGCCGATCTCAAGCGTGTGCTCAAGCAACTGGATGTTAAAGAGGGGGGCATTGCGGGCTCGCCGCAGTTTCAGACGTATCAATTGGGGGGGCTCGACCCCGTCCTGATGCAGCAAATGTTGGAGTCCATTCTGGCGGACATTTCCGACAAGAGAATCGCCATCGACCCCAAAACAGGGATGATCATCATCCATACCGTTCCCGAAGGGCATAAGCGCGTGAAGACGATGCTGGACGAACTGCAGAAAGACGGCAGAATCATCGTCGTAATAAAAGTCGTCAGTGATCCGCAGGCTTTGACCCTCGCCATCAACAAGCTCTTCGGTGCCGGTGAGCCGGCCACGGCGGCCAACGCTCCCAGGGTGGAGCCCGATGCAGTGGCCATGCAACTGATGATTGCGGGCACCAAGACCCAAATCGATCAGATTCGCAAATTTCTGGAAGAAAAGGGAGAGATTCCCGACCTGGTGGCGTACGGACCCACGGTTCGCTCCCACAGCCGCACGATCACGGCTGCCGGCTCCGCGGCCCAGCAGCGGATTTTGGATGCCGCCAAAGCCAGCTTCAGCGGGGTGCGGAGCAATAATGTGCAGTTCAAGTTCACGGGAAGTGCCGCTGGAGGCCAGGAGTTTCCCGGCGGCGGTTTTCCTGGAAGCGAAGGGGGATTTGACCCTCGCGGTGGTGGATATGACGATCGCGGCTTTCAAGACCGGCCGCTGATTCCTGGCCCTGGCTACGGAACTCCGGGCGGTCCCCAAGGCCCCCTCGAACAGCCCCGCGCCGAGGCACCCAAGGAAGCGGCACCGGCTGCCAGGCCGACGACGAGCGGTTTTGCGCCTTCCAAGTCGAGTGGCTTTGGCCCGACGCGTGTCGCCCCCAAAGCTCCCGCAACTCCCGTGACCCCCCCTCCCGCCGTTAAGCCAGCCGAGGCTCCCAAAACGGAAGCCCCCGCGGCCGAAGCTCCCAAGTCCGACAAGTCGGCTCGCCGCGGCAATCCGACTCCCTATCAGTTCGTTGGCTTCGGCCAGGACGAACCAACGAAAGAGCCCGCCAAGCCCGAACCCAAACCGGAAGCAACGAAGTCGAATGCCAAGCCAGCCAAAGCCGCGGAAGAGGCAACCGAGCCAGCGGTGGAATTGAAAAAAGAAGAGCCCGTCAAGGAACCGGCAGCCGTGGAGAAAAAGGAAGAACCTGCCAAGGAAGAACCTGCCAAGGAAGAACCCGCTAAAGAAGAGACAAAGCCCGCTGATACCAGCGATGGCCTGGATGCCATGGTCACGAAGTATGGCGCGGGGGTCGTGAACTATGTGGCCGAACGGATGAAGGAACTCGATAAGGACGAGAATCTGCTGCTCACCAAGGAAGAATGGGAAGTCAACAAGTGGAAGACTCCCATTGAGGATTCGGACACCGACAAAAATGGCCTGATCAGTTTCGAGGAATTGTGCGTGCGAATCGCAGCCACGCGGCCCGACCTGAATGTTCCCGAAGAAAAGACCGTCCCCGGTGCTCCGGTGATTATCACGGTGACGGATTCGGGCTTCATCATCACTTCCCAGGACCTCGACGCTTTGGATGAGATGGAGAGTATTCTCAAGGAGCTGACCGCCGTAGAAACCGACCCCATCAAGCGGCGGCACAAGATTCACCTGAAATACATCAAGGCCGATAACGCGGCAGCTTTGATCATGGAAATCCTCGGCGGCGGGGCCTCGTCCGAACCGGCCGGCGGAGGTGGCGGCAGCCTGATGGGTGACATGATGGGCATGATGATGGGCGGGAACCCGTTGGGTGGACTGCTCGGTGGCGGTGGTGGAGCCACGGGAGGCTCGACGAGCGCGGTCAGCATTGTGGCCGATGCGCAGCGGAACGACATTTGGGTCTCGGCCACGAACCGGGATTTGGACCAGGTCCGTGAAATCCTGCTCAGCATCGATCAACCTCCTGGCTCCGAAAACCAGGTCAATCCTCCTCCCCGCTACATTCAAATCAAGAACCAGAACGCCGAGGACATTGCCACCAAAATTCGCACGCTCTACACCAGCCGGCTGGAAAGTGGCGGCGGCGGAAATCGCCCCCAGCAGCCCAATCCAGCGGATTTCATCGCCGCCATGCGGGGCCGCGGCGGCAGTCAGAACCAGCCCAAAAAGGGTGAAGAGCTGAAGATGTCGATTGCGGTCGACGAACGGTCCAATCAGCTCATCGTGATTGCTCCCGATTACCTGTTCCAGGAAATCGAGCAGCTCGCGAGGGATCTCGATACGGCGAAGTCTAACGCCGACGAATACATGGCGGTGGTCAAGCTGGAAGGGGCCAACGCGGAGCTCATTCAGCGCTCGCTCAAATCGATGTTCCCCACGGTCACGACCGGCAGGACCACACAGACCACCTCCGGCCAGACCGGGCTCACCCGCAACACGGGCGGATCGGGCTCGGGCGGCTCGCAGGATCCCAACGCGCAAGGTGGCGCGAATCCCGCCATGATGTTCATGAACATGGGTGGTGGCGGCGGCTTTCCAGGCGGTGGTGGCTTTAGCGGCGGCGGATTCCCTGGGGGTGGCGGTGGTGGATTTGGTGGCCGAGGAGGTGGCTTCCCGAGTGGTGGCGGCAGCGGATTCGGCGGCGGAAGCCGGGGTGGTGGCGGCGGTGGATTCCCTAGCAGCGGCGGAGGGGGTAGGGGTGGAGGAGGCTTTGGTGGTGGTGGGTTCCGGCCGTAACAGTAATGGGTGGTACACCCACGGCTTTGCCCGGGCGTGAACTTCTCTCGTCCTTCCCCTGCAATCTCTAGCCCACTAGAATCGCGGCGAAACATCTCCTCACGGATGCCGCCGCGATGCATGCTCCCGCCAGCAAATCTCCTTCGAGCAAATCGAAGTCTCGCTCCTTTGATTGCCTGGTTATCGGTGGAGGGCATAACGGCCTCGTCGCGGCGGCCTATCTGGCTCGGGCGGGAAAAAGCGTCTGTGTGCTCGAGCGGCGAAGTGTTCTCGGCGGCTGTTCGACGACGGAAGAACTCTGGCCCGGCTTCAAAATCAGCACGGCTTCGTACGTCATCAGCCTTTTCCGCCCGGAGATCATCCGCGAACTCCGCCTGAAACATTACGGGCTGAACATCTTGCCGCGGAATCCAAGCAGTTTCACGCCGCTGCTCGATGGCCGCTCGCTGCTGATGGGCCCCGACGAGCGGGCCACTTGCCGCGAGATCGCCAAATTCAGCCAGCGGGACGCCGAATCTTATCCCGACTACAACCGGCTTCTGGAGCGAGTGGCAGCCGCCCTGGAGCCGATCTTCAGTCAAACCGCTCCCGATCCACTCCCGCTGCCGAGCGAATGGCGGCACATTGGCATTGGCAAAAAGCTTCGCGATGGCAGCAAGCTGATGGGGCTCTACCAGGCGATGTCATCGCTGGGGGAGAATCTGCCCGATGCCATCGAACTGCTAACCGCCGCTGCCCGGCCCATCCTGGAACGCTGGTTCGAGGCGGAAGTCCTGCGGGCCACGCTTGCCACCGACGGCATCATCGGCGCGTTCGCCTCTCCCTCGCATCCGGGCACGGCGTACGTGCTGCTGCATCACGTCATGGGTGAGGCCGGCGGCGCTCGCGGGGTGTGGGGCTATGTGCAAGGAGGCATGGGAGGGCTGGCGAATGCGCTCGAAGGGGCCTGCCGCGATCTCAACGTCGATATCCGCCGCGAATCCCCCATCAAGCGGATTCTTGTGAAGAACGGCCGAGCCGCCGGCGTGGTGCTGGAGGACGACAGTATCTTGGAAGCGCCCGTCGTCGCTTCCAGCGTCGATGCCCATCTCACCTTCGAGCGGTTTCTCGCGCCGGAAGAGTTGCCGGTCGAATTCCGCCGCGCGGTCGCCAAAATCGACTACGCCTCCGCTTCCGCCAAGATCAATGTCGCGTTGTCCGAGCTACCAAACTTCACTAGCGCTCCGGGTGCTTCCGTCCAGCCGCACCATCGCGGCACCATCCACCTCTGCCCCACGCTCGACTACATCGAAAAAGCCTTCGACAACGCCAAATACGGCCAGCCGAGCAAGGAGCCTGTGCTGGAAATCACGCTCCCCAGCAGCGTGGACAATACGCTGGCTCCGCCGGGACAGCATGTGATGAACATTTTCGTGCAGTACGCACCTTACAAGCTGGCCGGCGGCCAGAGCTGGGATGACATCAAAGAGGATTTCGCGGACCGCTGCATCCAGCTCGTCGGCCGCTACGCCCCGAATGTCCCCGGCGCGGTTTTGCATCGGCAGATCCTCAGCCCGCTCGACCTCGAGCGGACCTTCGGCCTGACCGGCGGCAACATCATGCAGGGGGCCATGCCGCTGAACCAACTCTTTTCCTTCCGCCCCGTCGCCGGCTGGGCCGATCACCGCACCCCCATCCGCGGCCTTTACCTCTGCGGAGCCGCCAGCCACCCCGGCGGCGGAGTGCTGGGAGCCTGTGGACGGAATGCGGCGGAGGAGATATTGCGAGATTGTTAGATAACGATCGGTGTCAGGAGTCTTTCGCGTCCCTGATTTTCCCTCTATCACAAACATGGCCGCGAAAGACTCCCGACCCCCTGACGTTGCTTACGAGCTAATTCATGACCCTGCCCTCAACCCTCTTCCGCGGCACTCTCCTCCTCCCCGACCGTGAAATCAAGGGCGGGCAGGTCCGTATTGAAAGCGGCCGCATCACCGGCGTCGGACCATCTACTTCAGCCCAACCGAGCGAAACCATCATCGACGCCGGCGACGGCTACATCGCCCCCGGCTTCGTGGACCTCCACGTCCACGGTGGCGACGGGGGGGACTTCATGGACGGCACGGATGACGCCTTCACCAAAGCCATCACGTCGCACGCCCGCCACGGCACCACCAGCATGGCGATCACCACCACGGTCGGCACGCACGAGCGGATCATGACCGTCCTGGAAACGACCCGCCGTTTCCGCACGATGAAAAACGCTCCCGGTGCCCGGGTCCTCGGTGCCCACTTCTACGGCCCCTATTTCCGCTATGAGGCCCGCGGGGCTCACCCCGGAGCGGCCATTCGCGCGCCAATCAAAGAAGAATACGACCAGTACCTCCAGTACGCCGATTCGCTCGTCACCTGTACGGTCGCCCCCGAGCTCCCCGGCGCGCAGGATTTCGTCGAAGCTTGCACCGCGAAGGGGGTCCGCACCAACGTCGGCCATTCCTGGGCCACGTTCGAGCAAGTCGCGGCCGCGGTGAAGTGGGGGGTGCGGCATGTGGACCATCTGTTCTGCGCCATGTCCGACAAGACGCGGCTGCGGCAGTTTCAGATGTATCCGATGCAGGGGGGCGTGCTGGAAGCGACCCTGTTCTTCGACGAGCTGACCACCGAGGTCATCGCCGACGGCAAGCACCTCTCGCCGGACCTGTTGCAGCT
>SXGT01307351.1_pt1 | contig 57154 bp, 39 predicted proteins | sample 3176221 | NCBI WGS metagenome assembly SXGT01 (sample SAMN11356862, study PRJNA531348) | freshwater metagenome | isolation source: freshwater sample F1-120 | place: China: Fuxian Lake, Yuxi | collected 2017-12-25 | reverse complement strand
GGCATGCACTCCAACTTCTCCACGAAGTTCCTGCGGGAGGTGGGCGGCAAGGAATACTTCGAGAAACTCATGGCGGCCTTCGCCAAGCACATGGACGAGCATATCGCGGTTTACGGGCCGGAAAATCACCTCCGCCTCACCGGGTTGCACGAGACGCAGTCGATCGACAAGTTCAGCTACGGTCTTTCGGACCGTGGCGCGTCGGTGCGCATGCCCGTCAACTTCATCAAGGACGGTTACAAGGGTTATCTCGAAGATCGCCGTCCGAATTCAGCCGCCGACCCGTATCTTGTCGCCGGCCGGATTCTCAAGACGATCCAGACGGTGCCGACGACCTGATCGCGTCACGGCTCGGTTTCCACTTCAAGACGGCGTCTCCGCAAGGTGACGCCGATTTTTTTCGAGGTGGCGAATCCCGCGTGATCGCTTTTTGCTGAAGTGGCAGGGGCCAGCCGCCTGCGTCCTCCCATCATGTCCGCCACCGCATCGCCGTCATCGCCGCACGCCTCCAGCTGGGAGTGGGCCCAGACCGCCTTGCTGGTCGCGAATCTGGGACTGACGACGCTGGCCAACGGCGGGTACGGCGCGCCGATCGCGCAGGTGACCGCACTGCTGACCGGCGCCCTCGTCGTGGTGCATTGCCTGGCAAACTTCCGGCTGCGTGCCGGGGGGCCGGCGAGTCATCCCGCGGGATGGATGCTGCTGCCGTTTCTGGCCGTGGCCCTGGCCAACGTCTGGTGGATCACCCCCGTACCTTGGCTGGGTTGGCGCGACTGGCTCGGCTGGGCACAGATGATTGCCGTGTTCTGGGTCGTGCTGAACGGGCTCCGATCGCGCGGCCCGCGGCGCGTGGTTTTTTTCGCGCTGGTCACGCTCGGGGTGATCGGGGTTGGGCTGAGTTGTTACCAGCGTTTCATCGATCCAACCTGGCGGATGATTGGCGGGGCGCGCGGTCCTGAATTTCTGGGACGGGCGAGTGGTTCGTTCAGTATTCCCAATAGTTTTGCCGGATTCCTGCTGCTGCTGCTGCCGGCGGTGGCGGCGCTGACGTTTCGCCGGGCGGCCTCCGCGATGGAGCGGGTGTGGTGGGGTTGGGTGGGCCTCGTGCTGGGATTCGGTTTGATTCTGACGATCAGTCGCGGCGCCTGGGTGTCGTTGGTGCTGGCGCTCTCGATCTGGCCGCTGCTCGCGGCGCAGGGCGGCTGGCGCCGCCGGTCCGCGCTGGCGCTTGGGGTGCTGGTCGGGCTTTCGCTGCTGGCGGCGGTCGTCGTGATGAAATATCCCGGGGCCCGGGAGCGTTTCACGCAACTGGTGCTCGACGCCGGCGAGAAAACCCGGCCGGTCATTTGGCGCGGGGCCTGGCAGTTGTGGCTCGACCGGCCCGCGTGGGGCCACGGGGCCGGCAGTTACAACGTGTTGTTCGAACGCCACCGGCCCGAGGGTTTTCGGGATGAACCGCTCTGGGCTCATAATGAGTATCTGAATACGCTGAGCGATTACGGCGCGATCGGCTTCGGGTTGTGCTTCGGCGCCGCGGTCTGGATCGGGCTCCGGGGGGTGGTTCGAGCGGGCGGCGACGGACGTCGGACCCGCCAACAGTGGCTCGGAGATCCGGCGGTGCACGCCGGGTGGGGGGTGGGCGTGCTGGCGTTTGGCCTGCAGTTGGGGCTTGATTTCCACTTCAAGATACCCGCGCTGGCATTGGCCTTTGCCGTGGTCTCAGCGCTGGCCGTGGGTGCGGCTTGGTCCGTGGCGCCCCGGACGGAGGGTTCCGGGGCGGCGGCGGCATCGGCGTGGTTGGTGGTGGCGGCGCTGACCGCCACCTCGGTGGTGTTTTTCTTCTCGCCACTGCTGGAAGCCGAGGGGCTGCGTGTCGGGGCGAGGCGGGCGATTGATCGATTATCATCTGTTGCCGTTGGGCAATCCGACTACGGTCGGGTATTGCCCCTGGCGCAGGAGAGCCTGCGGCAGGCGACGGCACGCGACTCCCGCAACGCCCAGGCGTGGGCCGACCTGGCGTACGCGACGGCGTCCATGGCGCATGTCGTCCCGCTGCGATCCAGCGAATTCGGTCAGCAGGCCGAGGTGGCGGCGAACCGGGCACTGGATACCTCAGTGGTGTGCAGCGAGTTTTGGATCCGCCGCGGGGTCGCTCGAGACCTCCAGGGCCGATGGGCTGAGGCCGGGAATGACTTCGGAACGGCGGTGAGCCTCGCTCCGGCGGACGCGCTGGCGTGGCACTATTATGCCGACCACCTCAGCCGAAGACCGGCGACGCGCGAGTCGGCCGAGGCTGCGTTGGATTTCTGTTTACGCCTTGACCCGGGAAATCAGGCGGGGCTAGCTTTGCGCCAGCGCTTGGCGATAACAAAAATTGCGCCTTAGCTGGAACTTCATGCACCACCGAATTCTGACCCTGATGCTGGCTTGTGCGCTTGCCGCCGTTGGAATGATTCGTGCGCAACCAGCGGCGGACGTTCCTGCGACTCTGACGCAGGCCGGAAAAGTTCTTGTGGCCAAGGTGACCGGAACCGCGACGATGGTTTTTAATGGCACGGCTACGGTGCTGAAACCGGACGATGCGATACCCCAGGCGGCGAAGGTGACCACCGGGCCGACCTCCACGATCGTTTTGGTTTTTTCCAATGGCGCCACGACTCAACTCGGCTCGGACACCGAGTTAGTCCTGGAGGAATTCTTGCAGGATCCATTTGGTGCGACGATTAAGGTCGCGGATCTGGAGGATGAGCCGTCTCCGTCGCGCACGAGGTTGTCGCTGAACCGGGGCGAACTCGTTGGCAATGTGAAGAAGCTCAAGTACGAAAAGGGATCGTCCTTCACGATCCAGACCCCGGTCGGCGCGGCTGGTATTCGCGGGACGACCTTCAGGATTGTATTTAGGCCGTCGGGCACGGGTCAGGCTTTCTTCACGTTGAGTACTTCGGTTGGAAATGTTGCGTTTCAGCAAGGAGTTGTTGTCCCCCCTGGCGGCCAGGTCGGTGTAGCCCCGGTACAGGGTGCAGGAACCCCTACGACAACCGGAACCGGGACCACGACAGGAACTGATCCCGCAACGGGCACCGCCACCCCGACCGGCACCGCTACCCCAACGGGCACCGCGACTCCGACGGGTACTGCCACTCCGACCGGCACTGCCACTCCAACGGGCACCGCCACTCCGACGGGTACTGCCACTCCGACGGGTACTGCCACTCCGACAGGCACCGCTACCCCGGCGGGCACTCCCACCACGACCGCTGCTCCCACCACAACGGGTACAGCCGCTCCGACGGGCACAACTACCGCGAGTACCGCTGCGCCGGCGGTAAAAGCTGCGGGGACCGTGACCGGACTTTCGGTGCCGCAGGGTCAGGAAATAACAATTACCGTCAGTGTGACGCGGAATACTCAGGGACAAATGGTAGTCGCAGTCCTGCCGCCTCCTCCCGTATCCACAACAAATATTTCACAGGCGAACCTACAGGCGGTTACGAATGTTGCCCGGGAGATTGCGGTAGCGGTCCAGCAGGCTGTCTTCACTTCGCCGGCGCCCGCCGCGACGACGCCGAGTGCCACCGGGACTGGAACGAGCACCGGGACTGGGACCGGCACCTCCGGCGCGGCTGCTACGGGAACGAGCACCGGTTCAGCCACCGGCAGCCCGACCGGCTCTACGACCGGTAGTACCACGGGTTCTACGACGGGCTCAACCACCGGAAGTACGACCGGCTCTACGACCGGTAGTACCACGGGTTCTACGACCGGCTCAACCACTGGAAGTACGACCGGCTCCACGACCGGCAGTACCACGGGTTCTACGACGGGCTCAACCACCGGAAGTCCGACCGGTTCGGCGGTAGGCACTACTCAGACCGTGACCGTGCAGACGAGTACGGGACAGACAGCCACCGCACAGGTTACGACGACCACCCCGACGACGACTGCGACGACGACGCCTAGGCCTACGCCCGCGCCTACGCCTACGACCACGCCTCCTCCGGTGGTGACCCCGCCACGGATTGTCACGACGACTCCGGGAGGATGATCCCCGGGCCGGGCTTGCTCGGAACTGGGAGAAAGCAGCCGGTGACTCGGTCTGCTCGTTTGACGGTGATTCGGCTTCCGTTCAGCGCGGGTGTTTTCTAGGGTTCGCGCGATGGCCCAGACCCCCAAAAGGAAGTCCTTGGCGTTTCTCCGCTGGTTCCTCCTGTTCCCGATTCCCTTGGTTTGGGGTCTGCTTGAGCATTTTCAGCTGCTGACCTTTCTGGAGAACCGGTCGATCGACTGGCGCTTTCAATACCGGGGCGAATTGGAGTCGTCGGTGAAGGTTGTGTATGTCGACATCGATTCGCTCTCGCTCAATGCGATTGGAGGAATGCCGTGGAGTCGTGCGATCCATTCGAGGGTGGCCGCGGCACTCTTGAACGAAGGGAAAGCAAAAGCGGTCGCATTCGACATTGTTTTTTCCGACGCCGGCCTGTCCGAGTCGGTTGATCGGCGAAAACTTTTGTACGGCAACAAGGAGTTTGGGGACTTCCTGGAAAAAAGGCCTCCAGTTGTGTTGGCGGCGGCGTACGGCGGCTGGCAATTTCTCGACGTCAACGGCAAACGCCAGACGCGCTCGTTGCCACTCGTCTCGACTGAGACGCGCCAGCCCGATCAGATCGAGCCGCCGGAAGTAGCCGCGTTTGAAACCAGCCCGGATCGGGACAAGCCCCGACCACGGACGCCGCCGGTCCCAGCCGGGCTAATCGACACGATCGACAGTGGCACGCGGATCGTACCGGCTTGGACTTCAAGCAACATCAGGGTGACCTACTATCACATGGCAGTGCAGCTCGCGCGCCTGTACTGGGGGTTGCCACCGGAAGCGTTGCGCGTGCGGGAAGGTCGGCTCGAATTCGTCCAAAGCGATGGCGCGATTCACCGCGCTGTGCCGCTACGCAACGGGCAGTTGCTCGAGGTAAACTGGTTCACCCAGTGGAAATCGCCCAAGACGATCCACAAGGAGTTTGCCTATGTCTACGAGTTTGCGGAGATGCTGAAATCGAAGGATACAAAAGAGCGCGACGCGGCCCTGGAATATTTCGCCAGTTCAGACTTCAAGGATGCGGTCGTCCTGGTCGGGCCGGTCGACGCTCTGTTGCAGGATTTGGCACCGACGTCGCTGGATGGTGATGCAGTGCCGAAGGTCAGCGTCCATGGCAACATGTTGAAGACGATTGTGTCGGGACTGTTTCTCAAGCGGCCGGCGGAGCGCACGACCTTCCTGATTGTTTTTGGGCTGACCGTGATCGTCACCACCCTTTCTCTCGCCGGCGGTGCGCGGGCGCTGTTTGCCAAGATCATGGCGGTACTGGCGGCAGGCATCTACGTAGCGCTCACCTTTCGGCTTTTTGCACAAGCCCACTTGGTGCTGCCGCTCACTGCGCCGCTCGGGGCGGCGCTGACCACCAGTTTCGCCGGCCTGATCTGGCAGGTGATCAATGAGCAAAAGGCCAAGGGCCGGATCAAGGGCATGTTCGGCGCCTACGTGTCTCCGCAGCTTGTCGAGCGCATGGTCGAATCCGGCGACGACCCGAAGTTGGGCGGTCACGAGGAGCAAATCACCGCGTATTTCAGCGACATCCAGTCGTTCTCCTCGTTTTCAGAAAAACTGCCCCCGGCCCGACTGGTCGAGTTGATGAACGAGTACCTGACCGCCTGTACTGACATCGTGCAGGAGCGGGGCGGCACGCTCGACAAGTATATCGGCGACGCCGTGGTCGCGATGTTTGGCGCGCCCATTCCGCTGCCGGATCACGCCTTTCGCGCGTGCGTCACCACCCAGCTCGTCCATCAAAAACTCGGCGAACTCCGCGAGAAATGGAAACTCGAGGGCGACAAATGGCCCGAGATTGTCGGGAAGATGCAGTCGCGCATCGGCCTGAACAGTGGCTTGGCGATCATCGGCAACATGGGCAGTCGGACGCGTTTTAACTACACGATGATGGGCGACAACGTGAACCTCGCCGCCCGCATGGAATCGGGGGCGAAAAGCTGGGGCGCGTACACGATGGTGGCCGAGGCGACGAAACTGGCGTGTGAGCAACACGAGGCGGGTCGGGTCGTGTTCCGTCCGCTTGGCCGCATCGTTGTGATGGGCCGCTCGCAGCCGGTGCCAATTTTTGAAATTGTCGGATTGAAGGAGTCGTTGCCCGCCACGGCCCTCGAATGCCTCGGGCTTTTTGAACAGGGACTGTCGAAGTATTATGCCCGCGATTGGGACGGTGCCATCGCGCTGTTCAAGCAGAGCACCGCACTGGAACCGAACCAGCCCGGCAAGACGCCCGGCGTGAAAACCAATCCCTCGCTTGTCTACCTCGACATCGCCGCGGACTACAAGATCGGGCCGCCGGCCGAAGGGTGGGACGGCGTGTACGTGATGAAGGAGAAGTGACGGTTTTCGCGGGGCGAAAACCTCACTTCAGCAGCATGTCCTTCACCGTGCGGCCCGCCGGGATCATCGGCAGCACGTGCTCGGTGTAGGGCACGATCACGTCGAGCACGTACGGGCCGTCGTGGTCGAGCATCTCCTGCACGGCGGCGCGCAGTTCGCCGCGCTTGATCACGCGGCGGCCCTTGACGCCGAAACCCTCGGCGATCTTCACGAAGTCGGGATAGAGGGCGTCGGGATTGTCCGGGCTGCCGACGTTGGTTTCGTCGCCGAGAATCGTGTTGCCGCGCACGCTGCCGTAGAAGCGATCCTCCCACTGCACGACCATGCCGAGGTGCTGGTTGTTCAGGATCATCGCCTTCGCGGCGATTTTCTCGATGTGGCAGGTGGCGAGTTCCTGGATGTTCATCATGAACGAGCCATCGCCGTCGATGTCGATGACCTGCTTGTCGGGGCAGGCGACCTTGGCGCCCATCGCCGCCGGATAGCCGAAGCCCATGGCGCCGAGGCCGAGGGAACTGATGTAGCGGCGCGGCTCGTTGAAGCGATAAAACTGGGCGGCCCACATCTGGTGCTGACCCACGCCCGTCGTGATGATCGCGTCGCCCTTCGTCAGTTCGTAGAGCACCTTCACCGCCTCCTGCGGCACGATGTGCTTGCTTTTTTCATACGCGAACGGGTGGTCTTTTTTCCACGTCGCGATTTGCGCGTGCCACGCCGACGTGTCGGGTGGCGCGAATTTTCGGGCCGCCAGGAATCCGTTGAGGCGACCGAGGGCGTACTTGATGTCGCTGGTGATCGGCAGCTGGACGCGCTTGTTCTTGTTATGCTCGGAGGCGTCGATGTCGATGTGGACGATCTTCGCCTGGGCCGCAAAATGCTTCGTGTCGCCGGTGATGCGATCGTCGAAACGCGCTCCGAAGCAAAGGAGCAAATCGCTCTGATCGACGGCCCAGTTGCCGTAGGCGGAGCCGTGCATGCCGAACCACTGCATTGAGAGCGGATGCGACTCCGGGAACGCGCCCAGACCCATCAGCGTGGTCGCGACCGGCACGTTGGTCTTCTCGGCAAACGTCTTCAGTTCCTGATGCGCGCCGGCGGAGATGACACCGCCGCCGACATAGAGCACCGGGCGCTTCGCCTCGGCGATGAGCGCGAGCACCTGCTGCAATTGCTCGTCCGGAGCGTGCTGAATCGCGTTGGCGTAGGTGCTGCGGAACTCGACGGACGCCGGAAACACCGGGCGAAACCGGGCCTGCTGAATGTCCTTCGGGATGTCGATGATCACCGGTCCCGGGCGGCCGGTGTTCGCCAGGTGAAACGCCTCTTTGAAAATGCGCGGCAGGTCGTGCACGTCCATCGCGAGGTACGAGTGCTTCACGATCGGCAGCGTCATGCCGTAGAAGTCGGTCTCCTGAAACGCCATCTTCCCGATATACTTTGAAAACACCTGGCCGGTGATTGCGACGAGCGGGATGGAGTCCATGAACGCGTCCGCGATGGCCGACACGAGGTTGGTGGCGCCGGGGCCGCTGGTCGCCATGCACACGCCGACCTTGCCGGTGGCGCGGGCGTAGCCCTCGGCGGCAAACGATCCGCCCTGCTCGTGGCGCGGCAGAATCACCCGGATCTTGTCGGTGCGGGCGAGCGATTGGTGCAGCTCTTGGGAGGCACCGCCGGGATACGCAAAGACGACGTCCACCCCCTCGCGGATCAGGCACTCGACGACGCAGTCGGCGCCCTTCATTTCGCGGCCGATGTCGGCCTGGGGAACCGCGGAGGTGGATGTGGTATTTTTCTTCATGGCGATGGCTTTCGTGAAAAAGCCGGTTAGGAGAAACCAGCTGGGTAGGCTGAGGCAAGCCCGGGCTTGGAGAACGCCCGAAATGAGTTGGCGGTCGGGCGTCCCTCGCGCACCTTGTCTCGATGCTGAAATTGCTTTTTATCGGCGACATCGTTGGTCGACCGGGCCGCGAAATCGTCGCCAATCGGCTGTCCCGGCTCCGCACAGAGCACGCCATCGACTTCGTGATCGCCAACGGGGAAAATGCCGCCGCCGGCTCCGGAATCACCGCGACCATTGCCAAGTCCATTCTCGAAAGCGGCGTCGATGCGATCACCCTGGGCGATCATGTCTGGGATCAACGGGGCTGGGAGAACGACATCATCCAAACCGATCGCGTGTGCCGGCCGGCCAACCTGCCCAAGGCGTGCCCCGGCTGGGACCACCTCATCATCGAGGCCCGCGGATTTCGCGTCGCCGTTTTCACGGTGCTCGGCCGGACTTACATGAATCTGAAGGCTGACTGCCCGTTCCTGGCCGCCGACCGGATGATTGAGCAACTACGGGCGCAGGCCGACGCCATCATTGTGGAGATCCATGCGGAGGCGACTTCTGAGAAGCAGGCGCTCGGCTGGCATCTCGACGGCCGGGTCACAGCGGTCCTGGGCACGCACACGCACGTGCCGACGGCCGACGCGTGCGTGTTGCCGAAGGGCACCGCCTTCATGTGCGATGTCGGCATGACGGGTCCGTACGCGAGCGTGCTGGGTCGCGACGTGCGGCCGGTGGTCGAGCGATTTCTCGACGGCATGCCGCGGCGCTTTGAAGTCGCGACCGGCGACGTGCGCCTGTCCGGTGCCCTGATCCAAATCGATCCGTCCATGGCCCGGGCTGAGAAAATCGAACTCCTGACGGTACGGCAGTCGGGCTAGCGGCTACGCCTGCGGATACTCCCAGCCTTTCCGGTACTCGCGGCGGAGGAGTTTGTTCGCCGCCTCGTCGCCGATGATCCGCTCCTTTTCGCCGTCCCATTCGAGACTGCGGCCAACCTTCATGGAGAGCATGCCGAGCAACGCCATGTTGGTTGAGAGATGGACCTCGCCGATGTCCGACACCGGCTTGGTGCCGGTGCGAATCGCCTGCAGGAAGTCGGCCCAGTTTTCCTTGATGTTCTGCGAGTCGGGCGTGCCGAGCTTTGGCGCTTCGCTGATGACAGGGTCGCTGGCGTTGGTCGGATAGAACGTCCAGCCCTTCTGCCAGCCCATGTGAAAGATGCCCTTGGTGCCGTAAAAATAGCAGCCGACGTTTTCGCCCTTGTCGGTGTGGTTGTTGGCGAAGCGACGGTGCTCCCATTGCACGTCGAACTTGTCGAAACTGAACGTCGCGAGCTGATGGTCAGGGGCATCGGTCGTCTGCTCGTTGGGTGAAAACACGGCCGGACCGGCGATCGGCCGGCCGCCGGTCGAGTAGATGCGCCTGGGGTATTTCTCGCCGGTGACCCAGAGCACCTGATCGAGCCAGTGGATGCCCCAGTCACCGAGGGTGCCGTTGGCGTAGTCGAGGTAGTTGCGGAAACCGCGCGGGTGGATGCCGCGGTTGCCCGCGCCCTGGCTCGGGTTGCGCGGATCGCCGCCGTTGAAGGGGCGCAGCGGCGCGGGGCCGCACCACAGGTTCCAATCAAGCTCCTTCGGCGCATCGATGGTCGGGAGCGGTTTTTCGGGACCGCCGCCGCCATAATTGACGAAGCACCGCACCATGCCGATTTCGCCGGCCTTGCCGGAGCGGATGAAATCGCGGCCGCTGATGTTGTGCGGCGAGATCCGGCGGTGCGTTCCCACCTGGACGACGCGCCCGGTGGCGCGGGCGGCGTTGACCATCGCGCGGCCCTCCATCACGGTGTGGCCGATCGGTTTCTCAACGTAAACGTGCGCGCCGGCCTTCACCGCGGCGATCATGGGCAGCGCGTGCCAGTGATCCGGCGTCCCGACGATGACAATCTCGGGCTTCGCCGTGGCAAGGAGTTCGCGGTAGTCCCGGAAAAGCTTCGGTGTATCGCTGACCCCCTTGGCGCCGTTGGCGAGGGTCGGCTGAAACTGGCGCGAATCGACGTCGCAGAGCGCGACGAGTTCGCACGCGCCGCCGGCCAGTGCCTCGCGCAGGATGTTGTTACCCCACCAACCGCAGCCGATGAGGGCGGTGCGGAATTTCTTCGCGCCTGACTTGTCGGAGGCGCGGATGGAAAACGGAAATGCGGACACGGTGGTGGCCGCCGCGGTGCGTTGGAGGAAATGTCGGCGATTCATGGTGGAGTTGGAGACGAAAAGCTCTACCGGGTCTTGCGTCCCACGCAAAGAATCTTCGGCAAAGCGATTGACGCCCCCGGGGAACCGGCACTGAGTGGCATACTCAGGTTCACGCGTCGCATTTCGCGAATGCGGCAACAATCCATTATCCCCGTTTCTTCGAGTTTTTTCCCCTCGCCGCCGCGTTTGATCCGGTGGTCGGCATCCCTCGCCATTCTCTTTCTCGGCGTGATGACGTTGCTGCGAGTCGGCGCGTATCTGGCATTGCCATCTGCCCGCGTTCCGTTCGCCCAGGTCTGGCCGGTATTTGGGCTCGGGATACGGTACGACGCCCGGGTGGTGGCCACGGCCATGCTGGCCCTGCTCGTCTTCGGCAGCTGGCGGATTTTTAGTCCGTTTCGCGGGACGATCGGCCGGCGCTGCTGGCTTGGGGTGTTCGGATTGTTCAGCGCGCTGCTGCTAGGCTTCTATGCGGTCGATTTTCTGCACTACCGCTACCTCCACCAGCGGCTCAATGCCTCCGTCCTCGGCTTTCTGGCCGACGCGGAGATTTCCGCCGGCATGGCGTGGCAGAGCTATCCGTTGGCGCGGATCGGGCTCGGCCTTGCGATCGCTCTGGCTAGCGGCGTGGTCGTCATGAGTTGGCTGCACCGGAGGGCGGCGGGAGCGGCGGAACCGGCACCGCGGCTGGGGCGGGCGTTGTGGTTCGGCCTGACGGGGTTCGCCTGCGTCGTGGGAATATTTGGCCGGGTCGGGCAATACCCGTTGCGGTGGAGCGACGCCTTCGATCTGCGCAGCGATGCCGCCGCGCATCTGGCGTTGAACCCCGTGGAGTCGTTCCTCAGTTCCCTGAGTTTCCGCGCCTCCGGTTACAATGCCGCCGAAGTGGGCGCGCACTACCTGCGGATGGCGGCCTATCTGGGCGTGACGACGCCGGACCCGGCGCGCCTGCCGTTTGAGCGCAGCGTGGCCGCGCGTCCGGCCGCCGGCACGCCGCCACCCAATGTCATCGTGGTGATCTGCGAGTCGTTCAGCGGCTACAAGAGCTCGATGTGGGGCAACCCGCTCGATACCACGCCGTTTTTTGCGGAGCTGTGCCGGCAGGGTGTGTTTTTCGATAATTGCTACACTCCGCATGTCGGCACGGCGCGCGGGGTCTGGGCCACGCTGACCGGCGTTCCCGACGTGGAAATGGTGGAGACCGCCAGTCGCAACCCCACGCTCGTCAACCAGCACACGATCCTCAACGATTTCACCGGTCACGAGAAATTCTATTTCCTCGGCGGCAGCACCAGCTGGGCCAACATCCGCGGCCTGCTGACGAACAACCTCGACGATTTGCAGCTCTACGAATCGGGCAGTTTCAAGTCGCCGCGGGTCGACGTCTGGGGGATCAGCGACAAGAGCCTTTTCCTCGAAGCCCACGAGGTGTTGCGCGCGCGGAACAAACCCTTCGTCGCGGTCATCCAGACCGCGGGCAATCACCGGCCATATACGATTCCACGGGAGGATTTGCGGGAATTCTCGCGGGTCGACATTCCGCCGGAGCAGCTGAAGGCGGGGGGCTTCGAGTCGTTGGCGGAGCTGAATGCGTTTCGTTACACGGACTATACCTTTCGAAAGTTCATCGAGGCGGCGAAACAGGCGCCGTATTTCGACAATACGATTTTCGTTTTTGTCGGCGATCACGGGATCGGCGGAGATGCCGGTGCGATGTTCCCGCCCGCCTGGACCGAGCAGCGACTGACCTGTTATCACGTGCCACTGCTGTTTTACGCGCCCAAGCTGCTCGCGCCGCAGCGCGTGCACGCCGTCGCCTCGCAGGTGGACATTCTCCCCACGGTGGCCGGCCTCGCGAACATCCCCCACCGCAACACCACGCTGGGCCGCGATCTCCTGCGCCAGCAACAACTCGACGGCGGGCGGAGCAATGCCGCCTTTATCGTCGATCACAACACGAAGACCATCGGCTTGGTGCGGGGATCACACTACGGCAGCCATCGACTGTCCGGGGGCTCCCCGACTTTTGTCTGGGCCGACTTTGCCGCTCCGGCGCCGTCCGGAGGGCTGGTCGGGGCGGAGGATGAACACACACTGCTCACCACCGCGTTTTACGAGACTGCGCGATATCTGCTGATGCAAAACACAAAGTCATCCCGGCGAAAAGGCACCGAGAGTTCAAACTGATCAGTTGGCATCCCCAAAATTTTTCCGCTGTCGCCGGCCAATTTTCGTCCACGCGCGCCTGCCGCCCCGCGGTCGAGGCCAACCTCTCTTTCCTTGCCGACCATGCCGTTTTTCCACCCCACCCCACCTGCCGGCCATCCGGGAACGGGCCGGCTGCCGCCGCGCCAACGCGTCGCTTTGATAGTGGCGACGGTGGTGGCGGCGCTCGTGGCCGCCTTTGCCCCGACGCGCGGCGGGATTGTCGCCCCCGTCCACCTCGCGCGCGAACACCGACCGGTGGCGGTCCCACCCGCGCCCGAGCGCGTGCCGTTTTTCCGCCAAAGCTGGGTCACGCCGCGCGCGCACACACCCTCGGTCCACAGCAGTTCCATCTGCGTGCTGCCGAGTGGCGATCTCCTCGCACTCTGGTACGGCGGTTCGCGCGAGGGTGCGGCCGATGTTTCACTGTTCACCGCGCGACGCGCACCCGGGATGAGCGAATGGGCCGCGCCGCAGACCGCCGTCAACCGCGCGAGTGCCGAGAGCGAGCTCGAACGGCTGGTCAAAAAAGTGGGCAACGCGGTGATCTTCCCCGATCGCTCCGGATTGCTGTGGATGGTTTACGTCAGCGTCTCCGTCGGTGGCTGGTCGGGCAGCGCACTCAACGTGAAGACGTCGCGCGATGAGGGTCGCACCTGGGGCGGGAGCCGGCGATTGACGCTCAATCCGTTTCTCAACCTCAGCTCGCTCGTGCGGAACAAGCCGATTCACGCCACCGACGGCCGGATTGGACTGCCGGTGTATCACGAACTCGCGATGAAATTTCCCCAGATGCTCTGGCTCACGCCGGGTCGTGACGGCACGGTGGAGGAATGCCGAATCCGCAACCTTTCCGCTGAATCTGGATTGATTCAGCCGACCCTGGTGCCACTCGACGGGGACCGCGTGCTGATGGTGCTGCGCGACCATCGTCCGGGCGGGCGCCGCGTGCATACCGCCTATTCGAACGACAACGGCTGGACGTGGGCGGGAGCCGAACCGAGCGGTCTGCCCAACCCCGATTCGGCGGTCGACGCGTTGCGCTTGCGCGACGGCCGCGTGCTCCTGGTGTACAATCATGGCTCGCACGAGCGCGACATCCTGCGGCTGGCGATTTCGGGTGACGACGGCCGGACTTGGCGGCCGGGGCCGGTGATCGAGGCCGACGCGCGTCGGGAATTTTCCTACCCGTTTCTCGCTGAGGATCAGCACGGACGGATCCACCTGACGTACACCTGGCTGCGGGAACGCATCCGGCACGTCGAGTTCAACGTGGCGTGGCTGGACGGGCGGTCGGCGAAGTTGGAGGCGGGAACCCAATGAACGGACGCTTCGATCTCGGATTTTACGGACTCGTCTGCGGCGTGACACTCTGGCTGGCGCTCCTCTGGGCCGGGGAGCGTCTGAAGATCTGCCGACCCGGTCGAACCGTGAAAATCGTCCTCGGCGTGGCGACGGTCGTGCTGCTATTTGTCCCGGCTGGCCGGCTGTCGGTTTGGAGCTGGGCCTTCAGCATCTGCCCCAACCCGAGCGTGCCGCTGCTGGGGGCGATCTGTGCGGCGCTGTGGCAGAATCTTTTCGGCGTGGCGGTCTTTAAACCGGCGGACTGGCGGGCGACGTGGGTCTTTGGCGCCGTCGCCGGCACGCTGTTGTATCTCCATCCGTTGGCGATCGGCGCACTCGATCTCTACTTCTGGGGGTGGGACCCGGTGGTCGCATTGTCGACCCTCGCCGGGTTCGCGATCCTTTTCCTCGCGTGGGGCAACCGCCTCGGGGTGCTGTTTTTCGCGGCACTCCTCGCTTTTGAGCTGGGGGTGCTGGAATCGCAGAACTGCTGGGATTATGCGGTCGATCCGTTCTTTTGGCTGGTCAGCCTGGGCTTCGTGGTCGCGCGGGCGATTCGCGCCTGGCGGGGCGGACGCGTGCGACTCGCGGCGGCGAGAACGGAATTGGTTGCGGCGGCAAGCCGGCCGGCGTAACTCGCGTTTTCCGCACCGCAGTTCAGGGCCGCACTTAAAGGAGGGGCGGTTTCCCCAGCGCCCAAATGCGGTCGGCCGACGGTTCTTCGGCGGTTAAGAAACCGCCGCTCCGGGAAAACGATTAAAACCGTCGCGAAAGTGCGCGAAGTAGATCGCTGGTGACACGCTTGCCGGGTGTCTCGCGACGGCCCGTCGACTCACGCCGAACCGGTTGGACGCGGGACCGTGGCCGTTACGCTCTCGCACCCAGGCCGATCTGTGTCCGGAGAAAGGCGAGCGATTTCTCGATTTCGGATTTCTGGAAGTTCTGCGTCGCCGTCTTGCCCTCGGGGCCGGCGGGCGCCTTGAACGCCGGAATCTGGCGGCCACGTTTCGCGAGCGCCTCGAACTTCGCGAGCTTGTCGGGGCGTTTGTCGTAGTGCGCCCAGAATTCGGGCTTCTTGAAGGCAAACTGGCGCGGACCGCCGGAGATGGTTTCGATCATGATCGGCGTGTTCGGGCAGAGCTGGCTCCAGCGTGCGGCATATTTTTTCCAGTCGATCAGTCCGTCGCCGGCCGCGGTCCATTGCACGGCGGCGCCGTCGGGTGTCTCCCAAATCATGTTGTCGCGCAGGCTCGAGCAGATCGTCACCGCGCCGAGCGTCTCGAGCACATCCATCGGATCCTCGAGGGTCCAGGCGGCGTTGCCGGAGTCGATGTTGGCGCCCACGAAATCGCGGCCGGCGGAGTCGATCAGCTGGAGGAGCTCCCACGAATGCAGGTCCCCGGCGTGGTTCTCCACCGCTACCTTGACCCCGGCGGCGAGCGCGTCGCGGCGGCAGGCCTGGAGGACCGCGACAGTGTCGGCGATGCGCGCCTGGATGCCACCTTCGCTTTTGCGGTCCTCCATGTTCCCGAGCACGATGCGGAAAACCGGTGAGCCGAGCGTCTTGGATACACGGATACCGAGACGGAGGTGTTCCTCGGCGGTGCCCCAGTTTTTCTTAAACGACTTGGAGGTGGGGCAGATGCTCCAGCTGCCCGCGTAAAGGGCGAGGCCGGCGGCCTCGGCACGGCGCCGGACGTCGCGCAGGTTGGCGTCCTCGAGGCTGCCGAGGGCGTCAAGGTCGGAGATGAGCAGCGTGTCGCACTTGAGCGAGGCGGCATAGTCGATGAGTTCGGGCGCTTTCCAGCCCAGGGCGCGGACGGCGAAGTTGTCGAGGCCGAGCTTGATTTTGGGCTGGGAGGATTTGGCGCTGGCGGCGAGCAGCGGACGGGTGGCGACGGCGGCGGTCGCGGTGGCGAGGCCGGTGAGGAAGGAGCGGCGGTGCATGAGGAGAAGGGTGAGAGAAAATTGCGTGATCCTCGCCCGCTGTCGATGCCAAGAATGCCGTCACCTGTCCGGACTGGAGGGCGAGCCAGGAGCAGATGCCGGATCTTTTTTCCAACGCAGTTCCTGCACCAACTGTCCCAGTGCGCCGCACATGTGCTCGAGTTCTCCTTCGCCGCGTCCGCTGGGCAGGACGGCGAGGACGTCGCCCGCTTGGATCCGCCCGGCCGCGACTCCCACGGAACGGAGACGGCGCGAGATCCGGCCAGCAAAGAGCCAGGCGCCCGCCATGCTGATTCCCGTGAAGGCAAAACCCCATCCGGTGATCGTTCGCCGCATTTCTCCCACGGGGGCAAAGGCCAGCTCCACCGGCTGGCGCGCCGCGGTCACCCAGCCCAGTCCACGATACTCGCGAAAGCCGCGGCTGCGCACAAATCCCGTCAGATACGTGGTGCCCAGGCTCGTGGGTTCGACGAGGCTGCCGCGAAACTTGCGCCGGTCGGGGAGGGCCGGAGTGTCGGGCGGGCGGGTCCATCCCGATCCGCCGGAGTCAAGCAGCACGTCTCCAGTGCCCGAATACACCGTGATCCCGAGGCGCTCGCGCCGGGCCGTCTCGGCAAGGACGGAGAGTTGGACCTCGCGCGCCCAACTCCAGCGCAGCTGGGCGGCGAGCACGCCGGCGAACTGGCCGTCGGTGCCCGTGACGGGCACGGCGAGCGAGAGGAAGCGCGGGATATTCCCATTTTCGTCCGCCGGCGGGCCGGCTGGAGCGATTTCCGGCGTCTCGCGCAGGTCGCCGGCATACGGTTGGTTTCGCGCGCCGCGAAACCACGGGCGCAAGTCGGCGGCTGATCCCTCCAGCAGGCCGTTCGTCGCGGCGATGATCCGACCCGTGGGACCGGCGAAGCCGATCCAGGCAAAATCCGGCGTCGTCTCCTGCAGCGCCGTGAGGACGCGGCGGCGGTCGGCGTCGGCGGAGTCGACCGCGCGCAGCGGAGCGAGACTGGCGGCGAGTTGGAGCGTGCGGTAGCGCTCATAGATCGAGCGGTCGAGCTTGTCGCCCAGTTGGACGGCCAGCGATTCAAAGGAAGTGCCGAGCTGTTTTTCGAGCGCTTGTTGTGCCGAGCGGCTGGCGAGCGCGGTGACCAGCAGGGTGAAGGCAACCGCCATGAGGCCGAAAAACAGCGCGGCGGCGGCGCGCAGGCTCTGGCGCGGATCAAACACCCACCACCACTCGCGGGGAGCGTTTTCAGACTCACTCAGGCGAGGACGTTCCATGGGTGGCAGGACGTGCGGGCGAGGGACAGGTGACGCGAGGAATTTGTTGGCGGCGAAATGGAGGGACGGGGTGGATTTCAAATGCCGCGGCAATGCCAGTGTCTCTCGCCGGCAAATTTCTTACGGCGCCGAAACGTCCACCAAATCGCTGCGCGCGGTGCCGGCGAAGATCGGGCTCCGCTTGGTGTGCGCCGTGACCCTGCCCCGCAGCCCACGCGGCGGGTGCAGCGAGTCGGGGGCGAGGGTGTGGTCATCGGCCGCGCGAGGGCCGGCGCGAGCCAGCGGAGCAGAAGGCGGGAGCAAGGACTTCAAGGCAGCGGGAAGGGTTGGGTGCGCTGGCAAAGTTGCAGCGGAACGCCCCAGGGATCGCGCAGCATAATCAGGAGCGAGCCGTCGGGCAGCGAGTCTTCGAGGAACAGCGTGGCGCCGGCCCGTTCGAGGCGGGCTCGTTCCGCCCTGGCGTCGACGGCGACGACGGCGAGATGAAACAAGAGCGGGTGGGCGCCCGCATAATCTGGATACGGCGCCTTGGGATTGGAATAGAGTTCGACGATCGTGCGGCCGGTGTCATCGGCCAGAAAGTGCATGAACGGGGCGTCATCGCGTTTCCGGGCGATGGAGAAGCCGAGGTGTTGCACGTACCATTGCACGTGCGCATGGACGTCCGGAACGTTGAGGGCGAAGTGTTCGAATTTCATGGGGGGATGATTCGAGCGTGTCAGAGGTCGGCGACGCGACGCAAGGCGGCGGTCAGGCGCACCCAGTCCGGTGCGCCCACGTGTGCCCGTCGACGGCAGCCCGGCTCGTCTCCGGTGGAGGTGCCAGAATCGTTTGTCACGTATTACGTGACAAACGATTCCCGCCTACCGCCCGTAGTTCGATTTCAGGAGGGGAACATGTTCTGCCTGACGCCAAGATTCTTGTCCCGTAATACGTGACAAGAATTGGGGAGAAAGCAGGGCCGAGCGGCGGGGATGAGAGGCCGGGACGGGGCGGGGGCTTGCGCGATCGCAGCGTTGCGGTCGCGGGGTAGGGGCACCCCGCCTGCGAGAATGGCAGGTTCCTCCCGGGCGCGGGCGATCGCTACGGATTTCCCGGAGCACTGAGCACGCTGGCACGTCGGTTGTTCGCCGGCACGGTGTCAAGGGTGCCCGGCGGATTGCTGAGTTGGGTCGTAAACGAGAGCGTGCCCGCGGACTTCAGAGTCGTTTCGCTGACGGGAAATCTGACCACGTACGTCTCGCCGGCGGCGAGGCTCGGCACGGGCACGGTCGAAGTCGCCGCGTCCGCATTCACCGTCAGAACGAGTCCGCTCACGGTGCGGCCGCTGCGATTTTGCACGACGAACAGCATTTCGTTCTTGGCGCCGTCGTAGTAGTGACTCGCGACGGCGGTATCGGTATAGGAGGAATTGTTGCGGTTGAGCGCAGTGGCGAGGTTGACGATGCCGTGACCAAACGCCGGGTCGGCCCCGGGCTGGCCCGTGTCGTTGGCGGTGCGCACGAGCACTTCGACCGCCTGTTGGGGGGAGAGGTTGGGGTTTTGCGAAATGAGCGCCGCCACCGCACCGGCGACCAGCGGAGCGCTGGCCGAGGTGCCGTTGACCGAGACGCGCTGCCCGTCAAGCCATGCCGTTTGCACGCCGTAGCCGGGCGCGGTGAGCTGGAGTTGGGCGCCGGAGTTGGAAAACGAAACCTGCTGCTCGGCCTTGTCGACCGCGCCGACGGAGACGACGCGCCGATCGGCGGCGGGCCAGGTGAGCTGCGCCGCCTGGTCGTTGCCCGCGGCGGCGACGAGGAGTGCGCCATTTTGGATCGCGTAACCGATCGCGGCATCCAGCACCGCGCCAGTCGCATATCCGCCAAGACTGATGTTGATGATCCTGGCGCCGGCGTCGACCGCGGCGACGATGGCCTGCGCGAGCGTGAAAAGGTCGCTGATGCCGGAAGCGTCGGTCACGCGGATGCTAAGCAGATTGGCGCCGGGCGCGACACCCGGAGCGTCGACCGCCGCCCCTGCGGCGAGGGCGGCGACGGCGGTGCCGTGGCCGTCCTCGTCGCCATGGCCGGGAGCGAGACCGAGACCAATGTCGAGCGGGCGCACGCGGCCGAGGCCGAACGTCACATCGGCCGCCACGCCGGTATCGAGGATCGCGATGGTGGTGCCACGGCCCCAGGTGCTGCGGTCGCCCTTCGCGCCGAGAAACGCGAGCGCCTCGTTGCCGAACGGCACCTGCTCGACGTCGGTCCGATCCTGCCGGGCGGGCTGCTGGGGGATGCCAAAAAGCCCGTTGGCCGCGATGGATGAAAAGTCGGAAGCGTTTTGGGAAAGCTCGTCGTGCATGGCGTCGAGATCGGCGAACCGCACGCGCACGCTGCGCAGGACGCCGACCGTACCGGTGACGCTGAGCCCGGCCTTGTTCGCGCGGTCAAGGAATCGGCGCAACGCCGCGTCGTCTTTGAAAGTGAACACGGCCTCGTTGGCGCGGGCATCGCCGCGCGCGATGGCGCGCACGAGGGCGGCGAGGAGAGCCCGGATTCCGGAATCGGGCGTCGGGGCGTTGGCTCCGACGGCCGGGGTGGCAAGGACCGGGTCACGGGCCGGAGGCGAAGAGATCGCACGGGCGGGCCGGCGTGATTCCGGAGCGGATGATTGTGGCCAGAGCCAAAGGAGAAACAGCCCGCAGCTGAGGACCACGACGAAGCCCGCGAGATTGGCGATACCGGGCTTGCTCATGCAGGATGATGATGATCGACGGTGGCCGAAGTTGCAGAATCAATCCCACTGAGTCGTGTCCATTCAGTCGACCTGGGTTTTACCTCGGAAAACGAAATCACTGGAAGGTGGAACCCGATGTCCTCATCGGGTTTTGCGCCGTACGCTCCCGAATCAGCCCGTCGGGGACAACGGGCTCCACCTCGGACTGAATCGTCACGGTTGAGGCGGAAACCCTTCACCGTGCCACCTTCACGATGACATAGGGCAGCTCGCGCGCGAGGTCGGGCCAGTTCACGCCGTTGCCGTGCCGGTCGATCGTCTCGATGAAGTACATGAAGTCCCATGCCGCGGTGAGGAAGCCGGCCGGCACGGTGGCGGCATAGGCACCCGTGTCGTCCGGTTTCATCTCAAGCGTCGCGTAATCGTCGAATTGTCTGACGAGACGGTAACGCAGGCGGACTGACTGGACGCCGGACGGGTCGGAGACGCGTGCGGCGATGCGGAGTGGCTGGCCGGCCTCGGCGGTGCGGATGCGCTCGTGCGCCACGCGCGGCGGTTCGCGATCGCCGGTGGTGGCGGGGGTCCAGACTTTTTCCTTCAGCACCGCATCATCAGGCGGGCAGCATGATTCCTCGAGCGCGCGCAGGCTCGCCTCAAGCCGCGCCAACTCGTCGCGCCAGTGGCCGCAAAGGTGGTGATTGCGCGCGCCCATCGCGAGGTCCGGGGCATAGCGGTCGCCGGCCGCGGCGACGAGCTCGCGCCAGGCGGCGACCGCGTCTTTCTCGGCGTAGGTCGCGGCCACCAGCTCCGCCAGTTTCTGGCCGCGCTGGAAGAGACAATAGTGCACCGCGGCGATTGCGCGCCGCGCGTGGAAGCGGGCCAGTTGCGCGAGGATGCGGAGGTCGGTGACGGTCGCGTCGAATTCGAGACCGCGCTCGGCACCCGCGGCGGCCTCGGCGGCGCGGACGGAGGCGAGGATTGCGTCGGCGGTTTCGTGCAACCATCGGCTGGTAACGTCGGGCGGGCGTTTCGAGGTCGCGCCGCCGGCGAGAATGCGTTTGGCGGCGGCGACGAAGCTCTCGAATTGCTCGGTGTCGGTGCCCTCGTTGTTGGCGTATTCGACGAGGCTGCCGCCGAGGGCCTGGCGCTCGGCCCAGCCGCGGGTCGTGGGGAATCCTTTGTACGGGTACACGGCGGCGACAATCATGGGCAGCACCTGGCTGGCGCGGTGCAGGCCGGCTTCGAGGTGCGGCGCGGCGTTGGCGCCGAAACGTCGTTGAAATTCACGCTGCCAGGTTTCAGGCGGCGTCTGCGGGTTGTATCCGACGCGACCCCACACCTGGAAGAAGTGCCAGTAACGTTCGAACTCGTACTCGTAGTGCCGGTAGCGGGCCGGCATGAGATCGAAGACCGGCAGGTCGGGGCGCTGCGCCTCCATCTTGGTGGCGAGCGGCTCCTGCACGTCCCAGTTGGGACTGTCGTAAAGCGAGGTGCTCGCCGAATACCGGCGCACATAGTCGGGATCGCCCCAGAGCAGCACGCGCGTCGTGCCGCCGTTCCAGAGTCGCCAGGTCATCTGATAGCGCTGTGGAAAACGCAGCAGGTCGGCGTAGCCGTGCCGGCGATCGCGCTGGTTGGGCGGATTCACGTGCGTGGGGTGAAACGGGAGGCCCATCTGCTCCATCCAGTATTTCGTCTCGATGCGCAGGTTTACGCCGAGATCCAGGGCGGTGGCGATGATGCTGTCCGGGGTGCCCTTGGCCCGGGCCTCGATCAGCATCCCGGGTTTCTCCCGCTGGAGATGCGTGAAGACCTCGCGCCAGAAGCCCTCCATCTCGGAGCGCTTCAGCCCGGACTCCTCGTGCACCCGGAACTGGAGCGCATCGAGTGCGGGCACGCGCACGAGCAGTTCCTTGAGGGCCGCCAGGGTGTAGGCGCCGAGGTTGTCGGCGGTGACGCCCTGCACGGTGTTGGGCACGGGCCGGCCCTCGTAGTCGCCGACCCATTCGGCGCCACCGGCCTGCACGGCGCCGCGGTAGATGTGATCCCAGATGCCGAGCGAGACCGCGATGCCGCGATCGTGGGCGAGCTCGATCAGCCGGTTGAGCGCGGCGAGATTGCGGCCCTGCTGCTCGGGAGTGAGATCGACCATCTTCACCCCGGCAAAGCGCGGCGTGTCGAAGAAATACGGATACGGCGGCGCGTGAAAACCGCCGTTCTCGTAGCCGAAGACGATGAGAAAGCGGTTGAAGCGGCTCGCGGCCAGGGTGTCGAAGTACCGCGACCAGTAGCGCTCATCGTAGCAACGGCTCTCCCAGTGCGCCCGGTTCATGGTGTAGACGGAGAGCGAGCGATCGCGGACGTGGGGGGACTCCACGGTGTCGCGGATCTCGCTGAACGGGTCCGTCGCCGGGTTGCTGGCCCAGCCGACGCGGTCGGCGGCATCGAGCAGGGCGTACATCAGGCCGCGGTCGTCGGCGCCGTGCAGCACGAGGGCGGGTTTGCCGTGATGCGGCAGGCGGCGGATGACGAGTGATTCCGGAACCGCGGAAATCGTGATCGGCGCCGCGCGCAGGAGCGCGGCGGCGGCGATGCCGGTGACGATGACGTGGCGGCCGCGGGCGGAGTCGGCCGCCGTGGTGCGTTCGACCGTGACACCGCGCGCGTGGAGGGCGGCTTCGAGTTTCGCGAGGCCGTGTTGCGAGGCGCGGCCTGGGGCGGAGTCGACGACCAGCGAAATCGCCGGGACGGACTCGGCGGCGGCGAGCACCGGGCCCGCGGTGAGCGCGAGCGCGGCCAGCAGGATCGAGGTGTTCTTGAGGTTCATGGAAGGGGGACCAGCACGATGCGCTGTTGGGCGGACTTTTCGACCGCGGGGCGATCGAAAAGCAACGGAAAATATCTGTCGTGCGCCCAATCGTCGAAGAGATCGCGGTAGTGCGGGCTGCGAGGATCGCCGGACTGGCCCGGGCTGTTCGTGGCCCAGGCGTTGGACCAATCGCCGACCTCGGTGACGAAGCGCGCCGAGGCGCCCGCGGTCAGCCGGAAGTCGGCGGAGCGCCAGGTGCTGCGGCCGAGGGATTCGTCGTCGCCCGCCTTGTCGATGGGGCCGACATTCCACTGCGCGCGCGTGGCCTCGGGCGCCACCGCCGCGAGCGGGTGTTCGAACAACGCCTGATGCAACCGGCCCCATTGCCATTGCGACTGCTCCGGCCCCAGTCGTTTCGTGAGTTCGTCAACCGTGGGGCGGAGCGCGGCGAGGAGAATTTCGTCGCGAGCCTTCGCCGGCTCGGGGCCGAGGCGGGCATCGGGCGTTTCGAGCAGCGCGAGGATGTTCACGGCGCTGCCGTTTCCCACGAGGGTGACGGCTGCGGCGGGCACGACCCGCCGGACCACCGCCGGCCGCACGTGCCGGTGGAACCAGACATTGCAGATCGTGGCGCCGACCGAGTCGCGTGCCGCCCGATGATCCCACGCGCGCAACGTCCGCAGAGCCGCGGCGAGGGAAATCTCGGTGGGAGGCGGGAGATGCGCGAGCAAGGCGGTCGCGCGCTGGCCGATGACGTTGGTGATGTCCGTTTGCGCGGCGATCACCTCCGGTACGCTGAACGTACGCGTGCCGCCAAAAATCTGCGGCTGGCGCAGGGCCCGCGCGGGATCGGCCCACTCGAAACCGAGCTTGAGCGCGGTGACGGCGGGGGCGGGCGGGAGGTTCATCTCGTTCGAGGTGCCGAACCAGCCGGCGGGCGGATTGAAGACGCGGGGCAGTTCGTCCATGGAACGGAATCCGCCCCACTCGTAGCGGCCGTCGCCCGGCACGGGAATCAGCCCGTCCCAATTGGGACGAACTGGCGCGAGCCCGGATGGCGCCCAGCCGATGTTGCCGGCGGTGTCGGCGTAGAGGTAATTGAGCGGCGGCGTGGCGTGACGGTTCATGGCGGCGAGAAACGCGTCCCAGTGGGTGGCCCGCTGGTATTCGAGGCTCGCGAGGTAGGGCACACCGCCCGGCTGCAGCCACGCGGCGCGGAGCGCATACGCGCGATGCCCGGCCGTGTCCTCGTAAATCACGGGCCCGTGGCGCGTGAACTTCAGGGTGGCACTGCGCGGCGCCGCACCGCGCACGGCGATCGACTCGGTGCTCACGATCATCGGCTCCCAGCGGCCGGCGTAGCGGTACTCATCGGGCGCCGCGGGATTGGTTTCGTAGACGTAGAGGTCTTCCTGATCGATGGCGAAAATCGTCAGCCCAAACGCGATGGTTCGGTTGTGACCGAGGGAGACGCCGGGAAGAAACGGTTCGCCCGCGCCGACCACGTCGAGGCCCGGAGCGGAGAGATGGGCAAAGTAGCGGAGGCTCGGCACCCCGTGCGCGCGGTGGGGATCGTTGGCGAGGATGGCGCGTCCCGTGGTGGAGCGGCTTGGTGCGAGGGCGAAATTATTGCTCTCGGAAGCGTGGCGCCCGATCGCCTCCGGCGGTTCGACCGCACCGGTGCGCGCTGGCGGGGATGTGCCGCGGAGCATGGCCGGCGTGAAGACGAGCGCCTCGCGCGCGAGCGTGTAGTGGCGGAGCACGCCGGCGGGGATGATGGCCGGGTCGAGCCCGTCCGGCACGCGCGTCTGCCAGGCGGGCTCGAGCGCACGGCGAAACGCGTCGATCTCGAGGCCGGCGATGGCAACCGTGCGCGCGCGGGCGACTTCGGCCGTGACATTGCTGGCGAGTCCGTGGCTGCGGATGCGCACGACATCCGCGGGAATCCAGAGGGCGGGCTGGTAGCCGAGGAGCGCGAATTCCGGTGGGAGCAGGGCCGGCTGTTCGCGCGTGAGCCGCACGTAGGCGTTGATGCCGGCGACGAAGTTTTCGACGATCCGTTTGGCGTCGGACGCGTAGGCAAGCCACTCGGCGTGCAGGTCGCCGCGAAACTGGAAGAGCCGCGCGGCGCGATCATGCTCGACCCAGGCGGGGCCGAAGTCGCGCGCGAGTTCGCCGAGCCCGCGCGTGCGCCAGAGATCGATTTGCCAGAGCCGGTCACGGGCGGCGTTGAAACCCTGGGCGAAGAACGCGTCGTAGGTCGTCTGCGCGTAGATGTGCGGCACGCCCCAACGATCCACGAGAATCTCCACGTCCTTGGTCAGGCCGGCGACGGTATGCCGGACGGTCGGCGGTTCGGCCGCCTGCACGCACACGAACAAAAGGGCGGCAAAGGCGAAGCCGAGGTTGCGGCCGGAGCGGGACGCGTAGGCGGTTGGCGGGTGAACGGGGTGAAGCATGCGGTCATCCAATCCCTGCAGGGGGGGCGTCGCAAGCCCACGGACGGGGCGCATCTGCCGGTTCGAGTCGTGTGGCGGCTGCTGCGCCACACAACTCTCAGAGTTGACGGTGATGCGTCGGACCCTGCGGTGCCGACGGATCGGCGGTTGCCCAACCGCCGCCAGGCGGCTGTCGCCAAGGGCGCTTGGGCAAGCGCCCTTCCTTTCACTCGCTCTCTTACTCGTGGCGCCAATTCGGAGATGCACTCCACGCAGTTCGTGACTCGCAAAACGGCTGACACTTCGGGATTGCTCCTCGGCTTCCGCGGGGACGCGAATGCTCGTGAGCGCCTCGGTGCACGTCGACGCCGAGCTCGATCAAGGTGAACGCCGACCGGGACCGATCGGTTGATTCCGATGACCTCACCGCGTCCTACTGCACCACTCGCGCAGCCACCAATCGGCCTTCGACAAATTCGATGTAAAGTGTACCGAGCGTGACGTCGTTAACGTCGGTAATCGTGGGCTGTGAAGGGCTGGCCTTGGTGCTCATCAGGCTGGGCCCGCCGGGAGCACTCGACGAAAGCACGGTGCCGGCGGGCTTGGCTCCGGGCGTGCTGCCGCCGATTTTCACGGCGGCTTCATTGCCATAAAGGTAATTGCGGTAGCTCCAAATCTCGACGTGGCCGCGGTCCGTTTCAGTGACCGTAACGCGGTTCGGCTTTCCCAACGACATGAGCAGGACTTCCGGCGTAAAACCGTGGTCGAACAGCCCGTCTGAAACGAGCTTTCGGGTAAACGGATCGAGCGAGGCATAAAGTGCCGCGTTTTCCTGAATCCGGGTCGCACGGGGATTCTGGCAGCCCGGGGTAAGGAGCGCGAGGGGAAGTGCCATCAGGCTGGCGAAAAAAGGAAGCTTCATTTTAAACAAGTTTTTTGGGGCACAAAAAAGCGGAGGCCGGCTGCCGGCCTCCGCTTTGCGATTGGATGCGCAGCGCGCAGGCGGGAATTAGAACTTCACGGTAGCGGTCATCAGCCAGTTGCGGGCGGGCGATTGGGCAAAAGACCCTTCCGAGTATTTTTCGTCCATGATGTTATACACGCCCAGCGAGGTCGTGATGCGGTAGCCGAAGACTTCCCACGGATAACCAATCGTGGCATCGAACACGACATAGTCGCCGGACTGGTAGCCGCCGGCCAGGGGATTCCAGTCCACCGAGCGGCTGACGACCGCCTTGGAGGAGTAACGCATGCCCAGTCCGAGCGCGGTGCCGCGGGCCACCGTGTCAGTGAGCGTGTATTTGCCGAAGGCGTTGAGCCGGTATTCCGGCACGTTTTCCAAGCGGGCAGTGTAATAAATATCCGAGGCGATCTTGGCGGCCGCAGTGGAGGCGGTGTACGCCGCCGTGCCGGGAGCCGCGCGGGTCTTGTCGAAAACCGTTTTCGCGGTCCAGAGCCAGGAGCCGTTGATCACGGCTTGGAAGTTCCGGCGCGGCGACCAGATGACCTCTGCCTCTCCACCCTCGATCCGGTTTTTCAGATCAGTGGTCCGCCAACGGAAGTTACGGGAGTTGTAGCCGTAGGAGCCCGGGGCAAACAGCGTGGTGCTGAAATTGAACGGTTCCTCCAAGTTCGACTGCTTCGCGCCGTCGTCGAGCCTTTGATTGGATCGTTCGCCACGGAAGAACGACAGCGTGCCGACGAGCTTGTTGTCGGTTGTCGAGAGCTTGGCGCCGATTTCGGCATTGGTGCCGGACTCGTTCTTGATCTGCGCGTACGCGCCGCGTGCCTCCATGACCTGCTTGGCCTGGGCGACGGACGTGATCACCGTACCGAGGTACGTGAAGCGACCACCACCGTGGTTGAGCGCGCTTTGGTAGACACTCAGTTCGTCGCCAAGGCCCGGTCCGGGGAAGAAGCCGCCGACGTTGCCCGAGTTGAACTTAAACAGTTTCGAGGCGGACGCGTACACGTTGATCTGTTTGGTGACCGCGAACGAAAGGCCGGCCATTGACGAGCGACCCTTCTGATCGAGCGGAATGGTCTGCTGGTAGGCTTTCGAATGGCCCCAGACGTCTTCGGGGTAGGCATTGGGGTTCGTGATCATGTCGGACGTGAAAATGTACCACGGGAAGTTGTTCGACTGATCCTGCCAGCGTTCCCAGCGTTTTTCTTCGCGGTAGCCGGCCAGCACGGTCAGGCGATCCTTGAAGAACGAACCCTGGTAATTGGCATACATGCTCTGGTTGGTCGGGCGATAGCCGTCGAGCGCGTTGCGGTCATCCTGCCAGTACACGCTGATATCGGGGCTGATTTCCGCGCCCGGGTCCCAATTGGTGTAGATCTGACGCACGGGTTTGATTGAGCCGTCGCGTTGTCTGATGATCTGATTGGTCGGCACGCCGCCAAAGTCATAGACCTTCGGGTTAATCGGATAGTCAGGATTGGAAGTCGCGTTACGCGCGCCGGGGAGGAAGGCCAGATTGACGTCCGAAGGAGCGGCCTTGCCCATGTAATTCTGGCGCCAGTCGGATTTCTGAGCTCCGACGAGCAGCTTGTTTTTCACGCCCATGAAGTCTTTTTGAAACACAAGGTCCATGAGAGAGGTCGTCGTCTCGCGGTAATAACCGGAGCCGCCGCCACTGAGGCCGACGTTCCAATGCACGCCGTCGGCATAGGGAGTGGTGACGGCGCTGTTGCCGGAATTATAGAAATTCGAAACATCGCGGACAAAAGCGGCGCGGCCGCTGAGCCAGGTGAAAGGAGTGAAGTCGACCGAAGCCGTCGCCACCTTGACTTCGTTGTCGCTCCACGAACCGCGGCTCGTGTAGTTGAACGCCTCGTCATAAATCGTCTTGTTCGTCGTATCGATATAATAGCCACCGCGCTTGACATTCGTGTAGGCCGGGAGGGAAAGATTTCCGGTCGCGACGCGCTTGTTGTTGATATAGGTCGCATACGCCACCGTCGGGGTGGTCGTGTTCTGCACGACCGCCGTGCCACCCGGGATTGCGATGGTATTGGATAGTGTGGCCGTGGAAGTGCCGTATTGCCCAGTCCGGGCGGCGCTCTGCCAGCCGGCGAAGTCGCTGAAGATCCAATCGTAGTCGTTATAGTTGAAGCGTTCCTTCAGGTATTCGAAATCGAGGTTGACGCGAACCTTGCCGCTTTCGAAAGGCACGATCGTGAGTGACGGCGTGACATTGAATCCCTTTTTGAACTCAAACCGGCGCTCGCCGACGGTATCATCATAGGCCCCCACGACCCGGAAGGCCGTCTTCTTGGAGAGCACGACATTATGATCGTACTTGATCTTATCGCCACCGTTGCCGTCGACCAGATAGGCGAACGTCGTTGGCACTTTGGCGAACGAAGCCCGCTTGGTGATGTAGTTGATGACGCCGCCGGGATAACCCTGGCCGAAGAAGACCGACGCCGGTCCCTTGACGACCTCGACGCGATCGACGTTGTCGACGCTGTACGCGGTGTAACGGAAAATGCCGTCGCGCATCAGGGTATTGACGGAGAAGCCGCGCATCGTGAAGGCACCCTGCGGAGTCGCTTCGTTGGCCGGCACACGCATGGCAAACCGCGTGTCGCCCGCAGAGGCGGCCGAATAGCGGAAGAGGTCCGTGAGCGACCGCACGTTGGTATCATCCAGAAATTCGCGGGAGATGACCGAAATATTCAACGGTACTTTCTGAATCTCCATGCCAATCTTGGTTGCGGTGGCGGAATTGGTGCGGAGGTAGCCACTGTCCTTGTCCGTGCGCACTTCGAAGGGTGATAGGGTGGCAACGCCCTCGTCGGTGCCGAGGGGCGTGGGAGCCGCCACCGAGCTGCTCGTCGCCGGAGCGCGCACCGCGGGGGCGGCGGCGGGCTGGATGGCGGGAGCGGGGGCGCCCTTGGACTGGATTTCGGCGAGCTGCTTGCGCAGCGCGGCGTTTTCTTCCTGGAGCCGGCGGAGTGCGGCGGCGTCGCCCGATTGCGCGAGGGCAAACGGAGCGACGCTCAGCACCGCCAGCGTCGTCGCCAGGGCGCGCCTGGCGGAGTTTGCTGGTTTGGTCATAGCTGGGTTCATTTTGGTTAGGGTTGCGGGATTCCGATGATTTTTCGGAAAATGGATGCGAACAGCGCGTGATAGTGGGTTGTTAGTGGGTGCCGGCTGGTTCGCTGCCGTTGGGTCGCGGCACGAGCGTGGGCGAAACAGAAATGCCAATTCGCCCCGCTGTCGAGCGATTTTCGATGCGCCAAAAAAGATGGTCGACGACCTTGCGGATCAAGGTGGGCAGGTTGACGTCGATCGCCGTTGGGAAGTGATCGAGATTGTGGTAAATGGTCGGGTTGTAATTGCCCAAAATCGCCTCGAAATCGCGGCCGGGTTTCTTGCCCGCTTCCCGCAGCGCCCGGAAGAACGAGCCGCAAAAATGGTCGACGGGAATGTAGAGTCCGGTCGCGCGCGGCGCGGTCGCGAGCAGCGTGCGCACCAGGGTGTCGCTTTCGCCGTGGACGGGCGCGACTTCGAGGTAGCTGACCCCGGGGTTGGACTTCCCGAGGATGGAATGTACCGGAAGCTTCAGTTCCGCCGCCCGCTCGAGAAACGCCTTCACCCGCCGGGCGACCGCGCTGTAGTCGGGATCGGTGCTGATGACCGCCGCCGCCTTGTGGCCGTGCTGCACCAGGTAGTCGGCGGCCAGGCGGCCGTTTTCGTCGTTGTTCGGCTCGACGTAATCACCCGGGTAGGTGCTGGAGCGACGGGTCATGAACCAGACGTGGGGCAGGTCGCGCAGCTTGGCGAGGCAGGCCGGGGAGGGCTCCATGCCTTGAATAATCAGGCCGTCCAGATGCTCGGTGGCGAGGCTGGCGGGCAATTCGTCCGGCGAACTTGAAAACAGCACACGCAGGTCGACCCGGTAGCGGGTGTCGTTGGACTGCACGTGGAGCAACTGATCCTGAAACCAGTTATGGCTTGGATTGTTGGCGCGGGCGCCGACGAACCAGACGCCGATGCGCCGCTGGTCCGAGGTGCGCGGCTTCGGGCCCCGCCGCCGGTGAAGCGGGGCGGGCACGTAATTGTGCTGCTCCATCACCTGGCGAACCCGGGCCAGGCTGTCGGGCGCGACGATCTGCGGCTGGTTGATCGCCCGCGACACCGTGGCGGGCGAGACCTTCGCTTTCTTCGCGATCTCGGTGATCAGCATGGGGTATGGGTGGAGTGCTGAATGAAAATTTCAGTGAAATGAATGAAAATCATGCCGTGCCGCGTCAAGTGCTTTCAGAGGCCCGCGACCTTTCGGGATAGCATTACACGATTTGGTCAGATGGAGGCGGGGTGCCCCCACCCCGCTGATTTCGGTTTCGCAGCGCGTACCACGCGGGGTGGGCGCGACGATTTTTTCGATGGCTCCAGGGTAGACAGATTGACCACGGATTACACGGATCAATCCCGGATAAAGTCCCACTTCATCCGTGTTCATCCGTGATATCCGTGGTCAAGAGCTGCCTTGTCCCTTTGGTTGCGGTCTCGGGACGCGGTCCGAAATATCCGAGATGACAACCATCACAATTTCGCGTCTTCGCGCCTTCGCGTGAACCAGAGGATTTGCAGGGTAGGGCGATCTCTCGGAATTCACTTTTTGCGGACCAGCGCCCGTTGCCAGGCGCCGAGCAGTTCCTTCCGCGCGCGCACGGCATCGGGCCACGCGTGCGGGTCGGTGCTCACATGGTAGCCATGGCTCATGCCGAGTTCAGGGCAGACCCAGAGTTCGCCGCCCGGTCGCGGACCGGCCAGCCAACAGGCAAAAAGGTCTTCGACGAACACCAGGTAGTCGCGGAATTCCGGCGTGAGGGCTCCGCGGCCGTTCGTGACCGGCACCTGGCAGTGCTGGCTGTTGAAAGGCCGCAAGTGAAACATCTGCGACGCCTGGATCAATTTCGGCCAGACCAGGAGGCGCTTCGAATAGTCGGGGGGCAGCATGTGCTTCGAGACCGCAAAGTGGGAATGGTCCCAGGTGACCGGCATCAATTCGCCCGTCGCGCGACGGTAGCGGCGCGCGATCTCATCGAACTTCTCCGGCGTCTCGGTCGCGGTGTCGCGGTGGGTTTCGAGATGCACGCTGAGCCCGAGGGCGCGCGATTCCCGGATGAGTTTCACGGCGACCCGGGCGGCCTGCGCCGGCGGGGTGTCGTGGTTGAGCAGCTGAAGGTTGATAAAACGCACTCCGAGATCCCGCTGCGCCCGAAGGCGGGGCAGGGCGTCCGCCACGCTCTGGGCGTCGAAGCCGCTCATCAGGACCAAGCCCAGGCGGTCGGCTTCAGTCTTCAACTCCGGGGTGATGAACGCGCACACGCCGTCGAAACCGGCGTCCTTGATGGCGGCGAGCTTTCGGGCGGGCGTCCATTCGCGGCGCGGGGTGGGATACCCGATCATCGACCACGTGGTGGCGCACATGACCAGGCGGGGGGAAGGAGGGGAGTGCTTCATGGGGCGTCTGAAAATACCTGAAAACGGAGGTTGAATTTCATGAGCCCGCGAGCTTTTTCCAGCGATCCGCTTGTCGAACGGACCGTGCTGCTGGCGGAGCCGGCGCGAGTCACGGGCTTGGAAATTCCCAGACTTTGTCCGCGGTCGGCGGATCTTGGATGTCCGATTTCACGATCTTCGAAATCCTTCGGTTCGGTTGCCGCGGTGCGAAATGTTCAGATTATCAATCCTTGCGTAGGTTCATGCGCCTCGCTGAACCGTCCACTTGTTGCCCGACCAAGAATCGCCGGATTAAAGGTAGGAAGATTTTTTTGGCATGAAGATTTTCCAAACCACGAAAAAAGATTCCAATTTTTTCCCGTGGTGGCGCGTTCCGTTTGCCCCGGCGCACTGCGCCCCGGATGAAGCCGCACGACCAGCCCAGCGGAGAAAGCATTGGTGGTTCTCCGAAAAATATTCCTACCAGCAAAACCTTCCCACCTGAATATCCGTTGATGTTTTCGAGTCTTCCCGGGGAACCGGTGTCATCGATCTTTGCGTGAGTTCATATCCGTCTTGCACAAGAGCAAAAACGGAATTCGTCAGGGATTATTTGGTTGAGCGTCCCTCGAAATGGCGCACGAACTTATGCAAAGACTGACAGTGTCTTAATCTCCGCCGAATGTCCTCACCCTTCATCCAAACCGCCTCGTGGATCTGGTCGGCGGAGGCGACGCACGCCGTCCCGCCGCCGGGCGCGTCGTCGCCGTCGCACTATCAGGTGCGGCTCTTTCGGCGCACGTTTGAGGTGGCGGATTCTGCCACGCCGCGCGTGGTGCATGTCTCCGCCGACAGCCGCTATCTTTTCTATTGCAACGGGGTGTTGCTCGGGCGCGGGCCGGCGAAGGGGGATGTGAATCACCATTTCTATGAGACCTTCGATCTCACGGCCCACCTGCGGCGCGGGCGCAATGTCCTCGCGGCGCTCGTGCTCGACATGTCGCGGGTGGCCCATCGACCGGCCCAGCTCGGCGCGCCCTGTGCGGTGATGACCTACGCGGGCGGCCTCGTGCTGGATGGCGGCGAGTTGAGCACCGACACGCAATGGAAGGTCGCGGTCGACACCGCGCATCGCTTTCAGAACGAGGGCACGACCTTTGAGGGCTACCAGGGATATTTTGAACATCGGGTCTCGCGACTGCTTCCGCCGGCGTGGGCCGAAGCTGACTTCGACGACCGCGCGTGGGCGCCGGCGACGATTCTTTATCGGGCCGAACGTCTCGAAAACCGCCGCGATCCCACCAGCCCCTACGGTTTGTTGCCGCGGATGATTCCGCTGCTGGCGGAGGAGGGGGTCGCGCCGTTTGCCGACGGTTTCTTGCCGGGCGGCGGCGAGGCGCCGGATGACTGGCAGGCTTTGCTGCGCGGTGCCGGACGGGTGGAGATCCCCCCGCACGCGACGGTGGAAATCATCGTCGATGTTGGCGTGCTCACGACGGCCTATCCGCACGTGGCAACCTCCGACGGCGCGGGCAGTGTCATCCGGCTCACCTATGCCGAGGCGTTGCGGCTTCCCTGGGGTACGCCGGGCGCGAAACTGCTCGGTCGGCAGCAGTCGCTCGCCAATCTGGCCTCGCATTTCGCCGACGAAAGCACGGGCTGGACCTTCGATCGGCGTGGGAAGGTCACCGGCTGGTGCGACCTCTGGGAGCCCGCGGGAGACGGGGGAGCGGCGCGGACAGAGAGCTTCGAGCCGCTGCACTGGCGGGCGTTTCGCTATGTGAGCCTGCGGGTCACCACCGGTGCCGCGCCGCTGCGGATCCACCGCGCGGGGCACCGCTACACGGCGTATCCGTATCGCATGGACGGTGAATTCGCGTGTTCCGACCCGCGGCTGAACCGCATCTGGGAGGTGGCGTTGCGGACGATGCGGCTGTGTTCGCACGAGACGTTTGAGGACTGCCCGTATTACGAGCAGATGCAGTATGCCGGCGACACGATGATCACCGCGAAAATCGGGATGCTGACCGCGGGCGACTACCGGCTCACCCGGCAGGCCCTGTTCCACTTTGACTGGTCGCGGCTCTCCGACGGCCTCACGCAAAGCCGTTTTCCGTCACGGCTGGTGCAGATCATCCCCTCCTGGTCGCTACACTGGATTACGAACGTGCGCGACTACACCTACTGTTCCGGCGACCTGGAAACGGCGGGAGCGCTGCTGCCCGGGATGCGCGGGGTGCTCGCCTGGTTTGAGCGCCACGCCGGGGCCGACGGATTGCCCGAAAAACTGCCGTATTGGAATATCACGGACTGGTGCCCGTGGTGGCCGCGGGGGGTCGTGCCCGGCGCCGACTCCGGGCCGACGTGCATCATCTCCGCGCAGTACATCCTCGCGGTCGATGAAGTCGCGGATCTGTGCCGCCTGCTGGGGCGGACGGCGGAGGCGGATGCGCTGACCATCGCGGGGGATGCCCTCCGGCGGGCGCTGCACGCGCGCTTCTGGTCGGAGAGCGAGGGGCTTTACCTCGACCGCCCGGATGGGCCGGAGATCAGCCAGTATGGCAACGCCTGGGCCATCGTGTGCGGGGCGGCGAGTGCGCGCGAGCGGGCGCGGATGCTCACGCGGTTTCCGTCGGATCCGAAACTCGCGCCGGGATCGTTCTTCTGGTGGCACGCGGGGTTTCGCGCGCTCGCCCTGGCCGGGGCCTACGACCGGATGCCGGAATTTCTCGGGCCGTGGCACGAGATGGTCGAGGGCGGACTCTCGACCTTCATCGAGGAAAACAGCTACTGGCGTTCGCTCTGCCACGCGTGGAGCGCGCATCCGGCGGTGGAGTTTCTCACCCGCGTGCTGGGCGTCACGCCGCGCTCGCCGGGCTTCGCCACCATCGACATCGCGCCCCACCGCTGCGGTCTGGCCAAGGCGCGCGGCACGGTGTGCACGCCGCGTGGCCAGGTGACCGTCGGGTGGCGGGTGCAGGGCAAACGTTTCACCCTCGAGGTTGACGCGCCGGCGGCGACACCCGTTCATGTCCGCATGCCCAACGGCGAACGCCACGAATTCTCCGGAGGAAAATTCTCGGTCAAATCCTCGCTCCGATGAACTCCACCCTGCAGCTGCGCCATGAGGCGCACCGCTTCGTTGAGATCGCCACCGGCGACGGCAAACTGCTGTGGCGTTACGTCTACGCGCCGCAGACCCCGGCGAACGAGGCGCCGCGCCCGTATGCGCATCCGGTCTGCTCGCTCTCCGGAGATGTGCTCACGAATTTTCGCCCGAACGATCACTCGTGGCATCACGGGCTTAGTTTGACGCTCACCAGTGTCGCCGGCGTGAACTTCTGGGGAGGCCCCTCCAATCGGGCCGCCGATGGTTATCAATGGCGGGACGATCATGGCGCGCAGGTCCATCGGAACTGGCTCGCGCTGGAGCCCGCGCGACTCGAGGAAACACTCGATTGGTGCGAGCCGAAGTCCGGCCGGGAACTGCTGCACGAGCGACGCGTGCTTGAGACCACGCTGGTGCCGGGTGGTTGGTCGCTGCGCTGGACGAGCGGGTTGCTCAACGTCTCCGGCCACGACCTGGCGCTGGGGAATTACCACGCGCTCGGCGGGCTGGCCGGTTCGCACTACACGGGTCTGCAGTTCCGCGGTGCCCGGGACCTGCTCGACGAGCATGGGGATGCGACCGTTGGCATCAGCGCCGAGGGTGGACTGAGCGGCGAAGCGGCGGTACATGGCACGCCGGCCCGCTGGATGGAGTGGGCGTGCCAGCACGACGGCTCGTTGCGGCGGACGCGGATCCGCTTCGAGAATCCCGCCGGCCCGCTGCCGTGGTTTGTGCGGGAGAAGAACCCGCTCGCCGCGTTTGCCTTTCATCGGGACCATCCGCAGCCGCTGACTGCCGGCGCCACCCTCCGGCTCGATCACCTGCTTACCTTTTCGAGCCCATGAGTCTGGCCCGCCCATCTCGCAGCGCGGCACGGGAGCCGCAACCTGTCGGCGGTGGGCAAGGCAAACTTGAGTTCCAATCCATGGCACAGCAGGCAACGAAGGAAACAATGCGAGCGGCTTTCGTCGCGGAGCCTGGAGTGCGGAGCGAGGAGCCTCCAGTCCGGAGGGAGTCGCGCGATACTTCGTTCTCTTTGTTATCATCTGTTCAAGTTCCGCAGCGTGAAGCTGCGCGCAGGAATACGGCCGGGCTCGACCGTCGCACCTTTCTTTGTCGCGCGACCATGGGCGTGGTCGGCCTCGGCGCTGTCGCGACGCGACTGCCCGCCGCCCCGGAACCGACGCTTCCGGTCTTCAATGACCGCGAGCCGGAGGCGTATTGGTCCGCGGTGCGGTCGCAGTATCCGCTGTCCCGCGCGCTCACGTATTTCAACACCGGCGGCCTCGGACCAGCGGCCACGCCGGTGCTGGCAAAGACCGCGGAGATGACGCGGCAGCTGCAGGAGAAATCCGAGCACGGCCATGCGCTGCTCGCCGGGGCGCGCGAGACAGTCGCGCGGTTTTTCGGCATCGCGCCCGCCGAACTCGCGTTTGTGCGCAACGCCACCGAGGGCAACGCGATCGTCGCCGCCGGCCTGAAGCTCGTCGCCGGCGACGAGGTGATCTACGAGTCGCACGCGCATCCCGGAGGGTCGTTCCCGTGGCTGCAGCAGCAGCGCCTGCGCGGAATCGTCGTGAAGACCTTCGAACCCGACCCGCGGGATCCGGCGGGCAACGTCGCGCGCATCGCGGCGCTGCACACGCGCCGCACGCGGGTGGTGCAGGTCTCGCACATCACGGCGCCGACGGGCATTTTGATGCCGGTGCGGGAAATTGCGCGGCTGTGTCGTGAGCGCGGCGCTTGGTTCCATGTCGATGGCGCCCAGTCGGCGGGGATGATTCCCTTTTCGCTCCACGCGATCGGCTGCGATTCGTTTGCGACGAGCGGTCACAAGTGGCTCGGCGGCCCGCACGAGACGGGTGCGCTGTTCGTGCGACGCGAGCGCATGGACGAGGTGGCGCCGACGCTGACGGGTGCGCACGCGGGCACCCTCGACGAGGCGACGGGTGAGTTCCGCCTTGCCGCGGATGCGATGCGCTACGAATACGGCACGCGCAATGCCGCCGCGATCCTCGGGCTGGCCGAGGCCGTGCGATTTCAGGAGCAGATTGGCCGCGAACGCATCGCGGCGCGGGGCCGCCAGCTGGCGGAGCGGGTGCGGGCGGGGCTCGCGCGGCTGCCGGGCGTCGAGATTCTCACACCCGTCGCCCCCGCGCTGTGTGCGGCGATGATCACGTTTCGCACGGCACGGGTGCCACCGGATCAACTTTTTAGCCGCCTGCTGGCGGAGCGCGCGATCCGCTGCCGGCCGGTCACCGAGGAAAAGCTCAACGCCCTGCGCGTCTCGACCCACGTCTTCAATTCACCCGCCGAGTGCGATGCGTTGATCGCGGGGGTGGAAAAAATTCTTAAAACTGCGTGAAGCGATGCGATGAAAATTGGGGCACCGTGGTAGGGGCCGACCTCCGGGCGGGCCGTTGGAATATGCGCAACCAACCGGCCCGCCCGGAGGTCGGGCCCTACCTGCCAGCCACTATTCCCGGCCGCTCACTCGATCTCCACGATCATCTCGATTTCGACGACGGCGCCGAGCGGGAGCGAGGCCATGCCGAGGGCGGCTCGCGCGTGTTTTCCGCGGTCGCCGAAAACGGCGACGAGCAGATCCGAGCATCCGTTCATCACCTGCGGCTGGGCTTTGAAATCGTCGACGGCATTCACGAAGCCGCCCACCTTGACGATCCGTTTCACCTTGGAAAGTTCGCCGATCTCTTTCTTCAGCGTCGCGAGCAGGGCCAGTGCGGTGGTGCGCGCGGCGGCGTTGGCGTCCTTTTCGTTGGCGTCGCGGCCGACCTTGCCGGCGATCACCTTGCCTCCGGTATCGCGCGGGATGTGACCGGAGAGAAACACGAGGTTGCCCGTGCGCACGGCGGGAACGTAGTTGGCGATCGGTGGGTTGGTGACCGGCAGCGTGAGCCCGAGCGCGGCGAGTTTGGACTCGGGCGTGGCCGGGGCGTTGGCGGCGCGCAGCGGCGCGAGCGAAACCAGTGCAATGAGGAGGGCAGGGGCGAGGCGGTGGAGCATCATGTCCGTACGTTGAATCTATGATCACCCGACGACGACTATTTTTTTCAGCCGCGCTGCTGGCCGCGACGGAAGGCGGAGGGGTGGCGGCGTTGGCCGCCCTGCCGCAGCACGACCTCTACGTCTGCGCCAATCTCAGCGGGCAGAGCGGCGTGATGGGCCGGAGCGGGGCGGCGAAGAGCGGCCTCTACCACTCGGCCGACCGGCAAAATTTCGAACATCGCGGTCCGCATCACATCCGGATGTTCACGCTCACCCACGATCCGCGGGAAGTCTCGACGCTTTACCTGGGCGCACTCGACGGCGTGCTGCGCACGCGCGATGGCGGGCGCACGTGGCGCACGTTGACGGGTTCGGACATGACGGAGCCACATGCCGTCGCGTTCGACGTGCAGGCGCCGGATCATCTCTACGCCGGTCTGCCCGATGGCGTCGGCGTCTCGCATGATCGCGGGCTGACGTGGCAACGAATGAACGAGGGCATCCGGCGCGCCTACACGCAGACGATCACCGTGGACCGCACTCGGGCGGGCCGGGTGTTGGCGGGCACGGAGCAGGGGATTTTTCTCACCGAGGATGGGGCGCGGACGTGGCGGCTCGTGCAGCCGACCGACAAGACGACGTACGATTTGCGCCAGTCGCCGCACGATCCGAAGATCTTCTTCGCCGTCACTTCGAGCGACGGGGCGCTTTGGTCCGCCGACGCCGGGCGCACGTGGCGCCGGATCGCGGGCGTCGGCACCGCGCACACGTTGCACAATTGCGATTTCGATCCGACGGACGCGCGTCGGCTCGCGCTCTGCGGGTGGGGCGTGGGCGTGCAGGTTTCGGAGGACGGCGGGACGACGTGGATCGATCGCTCGGCGGGTCTGCCCAAACGCGAAGTGTGGAGCGTGGCGATCGATCCCGACCTGCCCGGCCGGATTTACGCGGCGCCGTACCTCGAGGCGCTGCATGTCTCGGAGGATTTTGGGCGCACGTGGCGCCCGCTGCAGTTTGAAAAGGCGATCGTGTTCTCCCTGACCTTTGTCCCGCGCCCCTGACCATGAAGACCCTGCGCTCTCTGCTCCTGCCGGCGGTGCTGCTGGTCGCGGCGACTGCCCATGCCCAACCTTCATTCACCGGGCCCGCGCCGGTGCCGGCCGTGGTCGAAGATGCCGCCGCGCGTCGTGCCGGCTATCTCGCGCGCTGCGATGAAGTCATCAAGTGGCGCGTTGGCCTGGTGAAACCGGGTGAGCCCGCGACGTTTGGCCTCGCCGAAATCGCCGCGAAGCTCGCGCGGCGCGAGGATGCGGCCGCGTGTTCGGAGCGCCTGATCGAGCTGATGAAGGTGCCGGCGGGCGACATGTTTTGGATGTTTCCCGTCACGAGCATCGCGTACCTCGGCCGCGACCAGCTCACGCCCGAGGCGAAGGCCGCGGTGCGCGAGGCGTGGCGCACGTATTTCCCGCTGCGCGGAGACACGGAAAACCACTGGGTGATGTATTACACCACGATGTACCTGATGGCGCAGTTGTGGCCGAACGAACCCGGCGAGCGGTGGTTCAATGGCAAGAGTTCCGCCGAAATCACCGCGGAGTCGCGCACGTGGCTGCTGCAGTGGATGGATCTCACGACAACCATCGGGCAGGGGGAATACGACTGCACCCACTACCTCGGTGAATATTCGATCCCGATGCTCTATCTCTCCGTCTGGGCCGAGGACCCCGCGATGCGGCAACGCGGGCGCATGATGCTGGACTATGTGATGGCGGACTACGCGGTCGAGACGCTCAATGGGATCTATATCGGCTCGCACGCGCGCACCGACGACACCACGGTGCTCGAAAAGTGGAACGGCCTGGCGTCGTTTTTCGGCTGGCTGATGCTCGGCAACTGTCCGCCGACGGCGGGTTTTGGCGGCTGGGGGATCTACTTCGCAGTCGTGGCGGAAAACTACGAACTGCCGGAAGTGATTTATCGCATCGGCACCGACCGCGCGAGCGCCTACACGCACTTTGAGCGCAAGCGCACGCGCCACCGCTGGCGCAACAGCGACGTGCGCAACGCCCCCGTCTACAAGACCGCCTACGTCACCCGCGACTTCGCGCTGGGCTCCGATCAGGGCGGGTTGCTGCAGCCGATTCAGCAGCATTCCTGGGACCTGACTTGGGCGGTGCCCGATCCCCGCGGCGTGCACAACACGATCTTCTCGGTGCAGCCCTATTACGGGCCGCAGGAGTTGATGATGTATTTCACCGAGATGCCCGACTACATGCCGGCGGCGGTGACGTTTCAGGGCAAGCCGACCTACATCGCGGAGAGCAAACTCCTCGGGGGTTCGCCGTATGAGCAGATTTTTCAGCAGGAGGATGCGCTCATCTCGCTGAGCGATATTCCCGCCGGCACGAACTACGAGCAGGTGAACGGGTTTTTTTCGAAGGACCTCGCGAAGATCGAGGAGGACGCGTCGGGCTGGATCTTCGCCCAGGGCGGGCGCGCCTACATCGCGTACCGGCCGCTCGCGGCGTTCGAGTGGCGGCCGCTGGAAAAGGGAGGGAAGCGGCTCGCCTCGCCGCATCGCCGGAACGGCACCATCCTGCAGGCGGCGTCGGCCGGCGAGTTCAAGAGCTGGGATGATTTCAAGGCGGCCGTCCGCGCCCTGCCGCTCGAGATCACGCTCTCGCCGACGCCGCACGTGACCTTTACGAGCCTGCGGGGAAAGAAGATCGAGTGCAGGTACGGCGCCGCGCCGCGTGTCAACGGGCGCACGATCGATCACGGGAAGGAGTGGAAGCTTTTCGCGGGACCGTATCTGAACGCCGAGAGCGGCAGTCGCCTGCTGACGCTGACCCACGGCCGGCTGAAGCGCGTGCTGGATTTCAACAACCTGACGATTTCCGATGCGGTGGTACCCTGAAATCGGTTTTAAAGTGGGGCGCGTTGTCCCCAACGCGCCTGGCAGGGCGCGCTGGAACACCGGCCGGCTCAGCCAGATCGATTCAATGAGCGGTGGAGCCCGTTGTCCCCAACGGGCTGATTTGCGAGCGTACGTTTCAAAACCCGATGAGGACATCGGGTTCCACCTTACATTGTTTTCATTTTCACGGGTAAGACGCACTTCGGCTGAATTGCTGCGGCTCAAGACAGCCGGCCCCGCCATCTTCGTCCTGTGCGCGGGGTTGCTCTTCGGCGAACCGTCCACTCCGCATGCCTTCCTCGAAAAACTCTGCGATGACTTTGGCCCGCGGCTGACGGGCAGCGCCGCCAATGCGGGGGCGATGGAGCGTCTGGCGACCGAGTTGCGGGCGCTGGGGCATGCGCCGGAGAAAATGCCGTTCACGATGCCCGGCTGGCGGCGCGGCGACGATCGCGTGGAGCTGGTCGTACCGTTGGCGCGGCGCCTGCGCGTGGCGTCGCTCAGCTACACGCAGCCGCACACGATGTTCGAGGCGGAGGTGGTGGCCATCGGCAATGGCGCACCGGCGGATTACCCGAAGGTGGAGGCGCAGGGCCGGATTGGATTGCTCGCGTCGGGTACGCCGTTGCAGGCGAGTGAGATTATGGCGGGTGCGGTCGCGCGCGGATTGCGGGGTGTGCTCTTCGTCAATCGCGAGAGTGGCGGGCAATTGCTCGCGCGCACCGGGAGTTTTTCCGGAGAACCGTTGCCGTTGCCGATCTACTCGATCGCGCAGGAAGAAGGCCGCTGGCTGCAACGCCTGCTGGCCCGCGGCACCGCGGTGCGCGTGCGGATGGAAACGAAGTCGCGGTGCCTGCCGGCCGAGACGGCGAATCTCGTCCTGCGCATCCCCGGCCGCGTGCCCTCGCGGCTCATCGTCGGGGCGCATTTCGACAGCTGGGATCTGGGGCAGGGTGCGATGGACAACGGCCTCGGCATCGCGCAGCTCTACGCGCTGGCGCTCGCGCTGCGTGGGACGACCCCGCATCACACGATCGAATTGATCTGGTTCAATGGTGAAGAGCAGGGGCTGCGGGGATCCAGGGTGGCGGCGGCGGCACTTGGCGCCATGCCGGTGGTCGCGATGATCAATCTCGACATGGTCGGTGTGCCGATCGGCGTGAATGCGCTCGGCGACGATTCGCTTTTGCCGGCGCTGGAGCGCTGGCACGCGGCGCGCGGCGAGGCCCGGCGGCTCCCGAAAGGCGTGGAGAACCTCAACTGGGTCGGGAGCGACCACACACCCTATCAACTGGCCGGGGTGCGGGCGATCACCTTCAACGCCCCGATCCCGCGTGAGTCCGTGCGCTACTACCACGACTTTGCGGACACGATCGACAAAGTCCCGCCGCAGTTGGTCGACGATTCCGCGGCCGTCATCCTGGAACTTGTGCGCACCCTCGCGCAGGACGAAAGCCTCGAGGCCTGGCGCCGTCCACCGGACGAGACCGAGAAGTTGTTCACCCGCTTCGGACTGGAGAAACGCCTGCGGGCGATGGGACTGTGAAAGCGCGGTTCGACCGCAAAAAGAAGCCACGCTTCCGCGATGGAGCCCTGAGCCGGATCGCCGGGTCCTGATCTGATTCTCGCCTCCTCGCCCAGCGCCATCTGCAACCGGTTGACCCCATGGAATGGCGCCAGGGATTGGCCTCGAGTAATTTATCAAGCCGCGCCGAGTTGTTCCGGCTCGCGCCGAAGGGAACCGTGCACCAAGCCTTGCTGCGTAAACCAGACGGAGCGACGGCGCCAAAACCAATTTTCACCTATGAACGAAGAAATCCTCAAAGCCATCCATGAAGAGCTGGTTGGCATCCGCCAACTGCTGCTCGAAACCAAACAGGCGCAGACGCGTGGCACGCCTGCCCGGACATCGAACTCGGGCTCGAGCTCGACTTCCCTTAGCGGCGACACCCCGCCACCGCAGCCGACCGAGGTCATCGCCAACCCGGGCGACGTGCAGGTGCATTTTGGCAAGAACACCGGCATCGCGCTCTCGAAGTTGAGCGAGCGATCCCTTTCGTGGTATGCGCAGGAACAGCCACCGCGGCTCGACAGCAGCGGAAATCCCTACCCTATGCGCCCCCAGGAAAACACGCTGCGTAACGCGGCTCGCACGCTCTGGCATCAGAATCGGGGCAGCTTGGGCCAGGCCGACGCGCCGAAATCCGCCGCGACGGCGTCGCCATCCGTCGAATCATCGGCTCATCTGTCCGACGAGGATAACGTCCCGTTTTGATTTTGACCGGGGTAATTGAACCACGGGGACAGCCAAAGGATTTGGACAGAAGGCAACAAAGAGAACGAAGAACTGTTCGTCTCGCTCCGGGCGGAAGCCATTCCCTTCGTTTGCTTCGTTTCCTGCTGTGCAAGGGATTGGAGTTTGGTTTTGATCGCGACCGAAGGTCGCGAGGCGCACTGGTCTGATACGCTCCAACTTTTGACTTCGTCGTTTTTCGCGGAATAGTCCGCGCGTTGATCTCTCCCACTTCCATGTTCCCGCGACCCCTCCTCCTCCTCTCCCTTCTTGTTGCTCCGTTCGCCATGACCACCGCCAGCTCCGCTCCCGCCACGTCCAAGCTCGAATCGCTCGTCGTCGGGGGCGGCTGTTTCTGGTGCACGGAAGCCGCCTACGAAATTCTCCCTGGCGTGAAGTCCGTCGTCAGCGGCTACGCGGGCGGCCACGTGGCGAACCCGACCTACGAGCAGATCTGCAACAAGAACACCGGCCACGCGGAGGTGATCCGCATCGACTACGATCCGGCGGTCGTGTCGCTCGAGAAACTGCTCGGTTACTTCTGGCACGTGCACAACCCGACGCAGGCGGGCGGCCAGGGCAACGACCACGGCCCGCAGTACCGTTCGATCATCATGTATTCCAGTCCGGCGCAGAAGGCCGCCGCCGAACAGTCCCGGGCGAAGGCCGCGAAAGAGTTTCGCGATCCGATCACCACGGAGATCGTGGCGCTGGAAAAATTCTGGGAAGCCGAGCCCGGCCACCAGGATTATTTCCGCCGCAATCCGACCGCCGGCTACTGTGCTTACATCATCGCGCCGAAGGTCAAAAAACTCGAACAGCAGATTGCGGCGGAGAAGAAGTGATCACGCCCCGCGGGGCAGGACAAACAGGACGACCGCCAGCAAGTGGCACACGCTGCCGCCGAGCACGAACACCTGACGGACCACCTGATGGTAGCGTACGCGCGGCGAGACGTGGAACAACGAGCCGAGGCTGTAGCAGGCGATGCCGCCGAGCAGCAACCACAAGGCGCCGAGCGGCAGGGCCGCGATAAAGGGCTTTAAGGCGATCAGGGCGGTGACACCCAGCACCAGGTAGGCAAAAGTGGCCACGTTCTCCATCCGGTCCTTGAAAAACACCCGGGAGAGACCCCCGGCGAGACAGAGCGCCCAGACTACACCGAGCAAGCTCCAGCCCCACGGCCCGCGCAGGTTCACCAGCAGGAACGGCGTCGCGGTGCCCGCGATCAAGAGAAACGCCGCCGCGTGATTGTAGCGGGGAATCAGTTCGCGCCAGTTGCTCGGCCGCGCTTGGCGGAAATTCATGAAGGCGGCGTACAGCCCCACCAAGGCGGCCCCAAACACGATCGCGCTCGCCATGTGCCACCCGTTGCCCCGCAGCGCGGCGAAAACAATCAACACCACCAGCGCGGCGACGCTCGCCACCAGCCCGGTGCTGTGGGTGAAATAGTGGGCGATCAATTCCCCCCGGGTATAGGTGGCGGGCGCGGCGGTCGCCACCTGGGCCTCGGCGCGGCGGCGTTTCACCAGCTCGTCGGTCTGGGCGTCGCACCAGCGAATCACCGCGACCGGGCGCGGGCTGGTGAACTCGGTGGCCATCCACTCGCTGCCGTCGGTGTAAAGTGTCTTGGGCAGCACAAACGTGCCGAAGACCCAGTCGAATACCGGCAGAGTAAAGAAACCGGAGATCGCCTCGTTGCAGTCGATGACGGCGTGGTGGCGCAGATGAAAGCTGTAGACCTTGCGCCAGAACCAGCCGAACTGCCGGTGTTCGATCAGCGGTGCCCAGCGCTCGAACGACCAGTGCTCAATCGCGTGAAAAATCTCGTAGAGCGCGAGCGCGAACGCCACCGCGCCGTAGGCCCCGAAGAACCAGGGAAATGACGGTGCCAGCCACTGGAGTACGGCGGCGACCGGCGTCACCACGCCGGCGAACACCAGGAGTGAAAACCAGGGGAAAAACGACGCTTCGCCCTGTTCCGGAGTCGTCACCGGATAGATGTTTTCGACGAACGGCACCTCGCGCCCGGCCGACGTGTAGCGTTTGCCGATGCGGGTGAGCGAGTGATGCAGCGTGTGTTGCCGGTACAACTGGCTCAGGAAGGGCACCACCGGCTTGTGCAGCACATAGCGGTGAAAGCCATACTCGATAAAGCAGGTCAGGAGATGACAGGTGAGGAACGCGACGGCCAGATGACCGACACCAGCTGACGTCTGTACCGCCCAGACCGCATCCGGCGCGACCAGCTTGAGCAGAACGGCGAGAGCGGCGAGCGAGACAGTGATCGTGAATAGAAACAGCGGCAGCGAAAATTGTTCTTCGATGCGGCCGTTCAGGGTGGGTTGAACAGACATGCCTTCTTATCTCCGAAACTTCGCTCCGTGGCAAACGCGGAATCAGGAAATTTGCGGAAAACGGGCACCTCTCCGGCTTGCTTGCAAGCAGTGACGTTTCGGAGGGCGCCGTCCCTGGGTGTTTTTGTGGCCGACCTGCCCTGGCAGATTTTTCCCGCCCGGAGAGAAGTCGGTTGGAAAGCAGTGCAGACGAGGATTGGCAAAAACAGGTTTGCGTCTGTGCTCTTTTGAAAAAACCACCCATCATGTCGCGGGGAGAAACTGAAAAGCATGTCCGCCTCAAAACCCTGGCCCTCGCCTGGGCGCAGGCCAGCGGGTTCCCCATCTGTGCGACCGAGGTGCGCGTGCCGAAGTGCGGGTATCGCGCGGACGTCGCGGCCAGCGGGCGTCGGGCGGGCGGGCTTCATGCGGGTGCCGCCGGACCGGTCGCCGCGACGGCGGTCTTCGAGTGCAAGCAATCGCGGGCGGATTTGCTGAAGGATGCCCATGCCGAGGTGGCGACGCGCGCGCGCCTCGACGAATTGATGCAGCGGCGCCAAAAACTCGAGGAGCTGCTGGCCGTGCACCGGCCGGACTTGCGACGCGGCGAGGCCCTCTGGCCGGAATATGATTCATGGGATTTTTCCGGACTCGAACACCGGGCGTACCAGGGCGTGCTCGACGAACTCGAGACCAACCAGCGACGGGTGCTGCGCGGCACGAAATTCTCGAAGCTGTTCCGCTACCACAGCGCCGATTTTCTGTACCTGGTGGTGGAGGACAATATTTTCGCCGAGGCGGAGATTCCGGCCGGCTGGGGGCTGCTGGTGCGCGCGCCCCGTGGGGACGGAACCGGCGACGAATTGCGGCTCGCGCGGGCGCCGGCGAAGCTCGACCCGACGGCCGCGCAACGCGCCGCGCTGCGGGAGTCAATCGCGCTCGCTGCCACGCGCGCCGTCAACCGGGTGGCGGGCCTCGGCGAACCCGGGCAGAATGTGACCCGTTAAGTTGCTCGGTTCGTCGCCGCGGAAACCAACTGAGGTTACGAAGAACACCGCCGCGTCTTTTCACCCATTCGGTGACTTGACGCCAGGGTGAAGGGTGGCCGCCGGGAGGGGCTCGTCTCCCCAAGAAATGCGCGTTGAGGGGCAAGATGTGGCGAGCCATTGCCGGCCGGCGCCGCCTATGCTGACGGCCGTCCTCCCTTCTCTCCGCGGGCGGTACTTCACGCCGACTCCCTTCCCCTCCTACCATGCGCCTCATTTCAACATTTTTCATCCTCGCGCTGCTCGCGGTGTTGGGCGCCCGGGGCGCGGAGTCGCTGCCGCGGGTTTTGCTCTACACCCGCAACGGCCTGACCCTCGAGGGCAAGAAGGGTTTCGTGCACGACAACATTCCGAACAGCATTGTCGCCATCCGGGAACTGGGCGCGGCGAACGGCTTCGCCGTCGATGTGTCGGAGGAGCCGCGGGATTTCACGACGGCGAATCTCCGGAAATACCGCGCCTTGGTATTCTCGAACACGAACAACCAGATTTTTGACCACGAGGAGCAACGGGCGGCGCTGCAGGCGTACTTGCGTGGCGGCGGGGGCGTCGCGGGCATTCACTCCGCCTGTGGCTCGATGCGGGATTGGCCGTGGTTCTGGGCCCTGATCGGGGGCTCCTTCGTGCGGCACCCGAAGCTGCAGGAATTCACGGTGCACGTGATCGATCGCCAGCATCCCTCGACGCGGTTTCTCGGCGAGACGTGGCAGGTCACGGATGAGTTCTATTTTCTCCGGGACATGCCGGCGGGCCTGCGGGTGTTGCTGGCGGGGGATTTGAAGAATCTCGTCGATCCCAAGAAACCCGCGGGCGTGGCCACCAGTCCGCTTGCGTGGTATCACGACTACGAGGGCGGCCGCTGCTGGTACACGGCGCTCGGCCATCGCAAGGAGGTCTACAACGACCCGATATTTCGTCAGCACCTCCTCGGCGGCATCCTCTGGGCGATGGGCACACCTTCCCAATGAAAATCAAACGACCACCTCTGACCCGGCGTGAATTTGTTCAGACCTCGTTGCTCGGCGCCGGAGCGCTGGCGCTGCCCAGTCTCATCCCGGCGCGAGTGTTCGGCGCGGATGCGCCCAGCAACAAGATCAACATCCTCCAGATTGGTTGTGGCCGCATTGCGCGCAGCATGGACCTGCCGGGCATTCTGGCCCAGGACCGCGCGCGGGTCGTGGCGGTGTGCGACCTCGACTCGATTCGCGTCGCGGATGCGCAGCGCTACGTCGAAGGGTTTTACGGCAGGAAAGGACAGCCGATCAAGGTCTCGACCTACGGGGATTACCGCGAGGCGTTGCAACGGGCCGACATCGACGCGGTGGCCATCAGCACGCCGGACCACTGGCACGCCCAGCCGATCATCGAAGCGGCCTTGGCCGGGAAGGATGTCTATGTGCAAAAGCCGCTGACGATGACCGTGCGCGAAGGCCGCGCCGTGAGCGACCTTATCCGGGCGAAGCAGCGCGCCTTCCAAATCGGCAGCCAGCAGCGCTCCGCGGCAAACTTCCGGCTGGCGTGCGAACTGGTGCGCAACGGGCGACTCGGCCGGTTGCACACGGTGAAAATCGGTCTGCCGACCGATCCGGCCGGCCCGGTCGAGCCGGAAATGCCGGTGCCCGCCAACCTGGACTATGCGCGCTGGCTCGGCCCGACCCAGCTGATGCCTTACACTGAAAATCGCGTGCACCCGCAGAATCCGGATCCCAAAAAACGCTACGGCGATCGACCGGGCTGGTTGCGGATTGAGTCGTACTGCCTCGGGATGATCACGGGTTGGGGCTCGCATCATGTCGACATTGCACATTGGGGCATGGACACGGAACAGACCGGGCCGGTGGCAATCGAGGGGAGGGCGGAGTTTCCCCAAAGCGGGCTCTGGAATGTCCACGGGGCCTATCACATCGAGTCCCGCTACGCCAACGGCGCCACGATGATCATCGACAACACGTTTCCCAACGGGGTGCGTTTCGAGGGGAGCGACGGCTGGTTGTTTGTCACGCGGGGGACGGCGGATCCAACGAACGGGAATTCGAAGGCGCTCAACGCCAGCGATCCCGACATCCTCAAAACCCCGCTCGGCACCAAGGAAATCCGGCTCCACGCGAGTGAGAACAACGATCACCATCGCGACTGGATCAACAGCATCGTCACGCGCGGTGCGGCCGTCACGAGCCCCGAAGTCGCCCATCGTTCGACGAGCGCGTGCAATCTCGGTTGGATCGCGATGAAGCTCGGGCGCAAGCTCACGTGGGATCCGGGCAGGGAGAGTTTTGTCCGCGACCCGGTCGCTGAGGCGATGCTGACCCGGGCTGAACGCGCGCCCTACGGCGGGCTGGCGGCGGAGCAGGCGGCGCGGCGCGCGTGAGATTCCAATCGGCAGGGAAAGGCGGGCGGTGGCCGCGGGCGTCCGTTTTTGAGTTTGTGAATTTCCCGGTGCCCGACTCCGCTGAGTCACCCGCCGGCCCCAGTGCCGGCCAATCCCTTCAAACGACCATGAAACGCCTCCTCCTCCTCCTCCTCGCGGCTGTCGTCGCGTCATCCCTGGCGCTCGCCGCCGCCGACAAGAAAATCGTCCTCATCGCGGGCAAGCCCAGCCACCCGCCGGGCATGCACGAATTCCGCGCCGGCATGCTGCTCCTGCAACAATGCCTGGCCAACACGCCGGGAGTGAAAGTTGCGGTGCATGCCAACGGCTGGCCGGATGTCGCGAGCGCGTTCGACGGCGCGGACGCCGTGGTGATCTATTGCGACGGCGGCGGGAAGCACCCGGCGCTGCTGGAGAACCGCAAGGAGGTCCTGGGTGCGCTGGCGAAAAAAGGCGTGGGCCTCGGCTTCATGCATTACGGCGTGGAGATTCCGGCGGACAACGGCGGTCCGGAATTCCTCAAATGGATCGGCGGATATTACGAGACGAACTATTCGTGCAATCCGTTTTGGTCTCCCGCGTACCAGGACTTTCCCGATCATCCGGTCGCCCGCGGAGTGAAGCCATTCAGCAACCGGGATGAATGGTACTTCAACATCCGCTGGCCGGAAAACATGCAGGGCGTGACGCCCATCCTGACGGCGAAGCCCTCCGATCAGGTGCGCGGCGGCCCGTACGTGCATCCGAAGGGTCCGTATCCGCACATTCTGAAGGCGGCGGGTCGGGTGGAGACGATGATGTGGGTGATCAATCGGCCCGACGGCGGTCGGGGCTTCGGTTTCACCGGCGGTCACACGCACGCGAATTGGGGCGACGACAACCAGCGCAAGGTCGTGCTCAATGCGATCCTCTGGAGTGCGCAGGCGGAGGTGCCGAAAAACGGCGTCGCGTCGAAGATCACGACCGGGCAGCTCGCCGCGAATCTCGACCCGAAGCCGGCGCCGAAAAAGCCGTAGTCGTCTGGCGACACGGTTGCACATGAAAACACTCGGCATCGATATTGGCGGGTCGGCGATCAAGGGCGCGCCGGTGGACACGACGACCGGCAAACTCCTCGCCGAGCGGCATCGGATTGAGGTGCGCAAGCACCTGACGCCCGCGGCGGCGGCCAAGGTCGTGGCGGAAATCGCCGCGCACTTCCGGTGGCGCGGCCGCATCGGGGTCGGATTTCCGGGCGTGATCGAAAAGTCGACGATTCGGACTTCGGCGAATTTGCATCCGCGATTCGTGCGGTGCGACGGCGCGAAATTGTTTGGCCAGGCCACGGGCTGCCGGGTGGCGATGATCAACGATGCCGCGGCGGCGGGCATCGCCGAGATGCGCTTTGGGGCGGGCCGCCGTTTCATGGGCAAGGCGCTGCTGCTGACCCTGGGCACCGGAGTGGGCACCTGCCTGGCCTATCAAGGGGTGGTGGCGCCGCTCGAATTCGGCCATTTTCCCTGGAAGGGCGGGAGAGATGCGGAAAAATTCGTGTCGAGTGCGGCGCGGGAAAATGAAGACCTGTCATGGGAGGAGTGGGGTGGGCGCCTGCATGAATTCATCGCCGAGCTCGAGCGCCTGTTCTGGCCGGAACTCATCATTTTGGGCGGCGGGGCGAGTGCGAAACACGAGAGATTTTTCCCCTGCATTCGGACGCGGGCCAGACTCGTGCCGGCGAAGTTTTTCAATCAGGCCGGGATTGTCGGCGCCGCGCTGTGGGCCGTGGAGGCGAAGTGATTCCCGCCGGGGCGGAATGGTGCTGAGATGCCGGCCGACATCCTGATCGCCGGGCAGGGGCTGGCGGGCACGCTGCTGGCGTGGGAACTCGAGCGCGCGGGTATTTCGTTTCTGATCGCGGACCGCGGGCACGGGACCGCGGCCACGCTGGCGGCCGCCGGTATCATCAATCCCATCACGGGACGCCGCCTGGTGAAGAGCTGGCGCTACGTCGCGCTGCGGCCGGTCGCAGCCGCGGTTTACCGCGAACTCGAGGCGGCGCTCGGGGTGCCAGTGTGGCGGGAGATGCGAGTCCGGCGGGAGTTTGCCGACGACCGCGAACGCGCGGTGTTTGCGGAGAAGCAAGCGAGGGGGGAATTGGCGCCGTTGGTCGAGGCGGCGGATGACACGGGCTTTTGGATTCGCGACGCGGCACGAGTGGCCCTCGGGCCGTTGCTCGGAGCGGCCCGGGCGCGCTGGGCTGCGATGGGCCGATTGCGGGAGGAGGGAGCCAACCTGGCCGCCGCGTCCAGGCACTTTGCCCTTGTCATCGACTGCACCGGGATGAGCGCGGCGACCGGAGCGGATGAGTTTCAGTTTGTGCCGTGGGAATATTCCAAGGGCGAGGTTTTGGAAATCGCCGTCGCGGATCTCGCGCCAGATGTGGTCCTGAATTGCCGCCATTGGGTTGTGCCGGTGGGCGACCGTGTGGCGTGGGTGGGGGCGACGCACGAGCCGCGCGTGCGGGACGCCCGGCCGTCCGCGGCCGCCCGCGCCGCCCTGGAGCACAGCGCGCGCGGGCTGCTCGGTGCACGAGCCTTCGCCGTCACCGGGCACCACGCGGGAGTGAGGGTGAATCTGCCCGACACGCGGCCGGTGGCCGGTCGGCATCCCACGCGGGCGCGAGTCGGAATTTGCAACGGGCTCGGGGGAAAAGGCGCGCTCTGGGCCCCGCTGCTCGCGCGGCAGTGGAGGAACCATCTGACCACGGGCGCACCGTTTGACGCGGAAATCGATGTGCGACGTTTTGCGCGACGCTGAGCGTGACCGGAAAAGTTTGTCACGTATTACGTGACAAGAGCGCTTTGGGCGGGGCCCGCGGGCTGCGATCGAAGTGGGGGGCGGGCGCGAAACGTCGCCCAAGGCACGGTATTCATCGCAGGCTTGGTCGCAGCCGGTTGCCACTCGTCGCGGGTTGGCGGCGGTTCGTCGCAGGCATGGCGTTATCCGCTTGAGTCGCTCCGTGGAGGGGTGGATGAACGCCTGCGTCATGCAGAACCCATGGATTCGATATGCCGTCCTCGTGGCCGGCTGGCTGTTCCTGGGATTCGTGCTTTCGATCGAGGTATATTTCAACAACCGGGCCGGGATGCCGATGGGCGTCGTCGATTTTGTCGAGGTGGCGCTGCCGCAATTCGGGCGGGCCGTGATGTGGGCGTTGATGGCGCCGCTCATCCTGAGCCTGCGGGAAAAAATGCCGCTGAGCCGCGGGCGTTGGTGGGGCGGAGTAGGCTTTCATCTCGCGATGAGCTTTGTCGTGATGGCGACGTTTTACCTCGGACGCATGGCGGCTTACATGCTTTTTTGGGAGGAGATTTCGGGTGACTTTTGGTCGACCGCGTTCAAGGGCTTTTATGGTCGGAACATCATCGACATGGCCTTCTACTGGGCGGTGCTGGCGTTTGGTTACGGCTTGGAAATCCAACGACGTTTTAAAGATGAGGAACTACGGGCGGTGCAGCTCGAAGCCCGGCTGGTGGAGACGGAACTCAAGGCGCTGCGGGAACAGCTCCGCCCGCATTTTCTTTTCAACACGCTCAACACGATCTCCGTGCTGGTGCGCGAAAAGAAGAACGACGGGGCGGTGACCCTGATTGCGCAGTTGAGCACGCTGCTGCGCATGTCGCTCGATCACACGCGATTCCATGAGGTCACGGTGCGCCAGGAAATGGACTTCCTCGACCGCTACGTCGAAATTCAAAAAGCGCGGTTTTCCGATCGGTTGGGCGTGAAGATTTCCATCGACGAGGCGGCGATGGCGGCGCGCATTCCGAATCTCCTGCTCCAACCGCTGGTGGAGAATGCCATTTTGCATGGCATTGCGCCGAAATCGGGGCCGGGACTCGTCGAGATTCTGGGTCGGGTCGAGTCCGGCCAATTGCTCCTGGAGGTGCGGGACGATGGTCCAGGCCTCGACCACGGCAGCCAGCGCGCGAAAGAGGGGATTGGCCTGACCAACACCCGCGAGCGCATCGCAAAAATTTACGGCGCCCATGGCCAGGTCTTGCTGCGCAGCGAGCCGGGCCGCGGCGTCTCCGTCCAAATCATCCTGCCCTTCCGCCCATGAAAGCCACCGCCCCTCTGCCGGTCCCCCTAAAAGCCAACCCGGTCCGTATTCGTACCATCCTCGTCGACGATGAGCCGGCCGCGCGGCGCGGCGTGCGTCTGTTGCTCGAGCGCGACAGCGCGGTTGAGATTGTAGGGGAGGCGGCCACCGGGGCGGAGGCTGCCGCGCTCATCCAGCGGGAAAAACCCGACCTGGCGTTTCTCGATGTGCAGATGCCGGGTTCCGACGGCTTCGAGGCGCTGGGCAAGATTGATCCCCTCGCGGCACCGGCGGTGGTTTTTGTGACCGCCTACGACGAGCACGCGCTCCGGGCCTTCGAGGTCAACGCCGTCGATTACCTGCTGAAACCGTACGATGACGCGCGCTTCGGTGCGGCGTTGCAGCGGGCCAAGTTGGAGGTGCGCCGCCGCCAGACCGACACGACGAACACGCGGCTGACCCAGCTCCTCGATTACCTCCAGAAAAATCACGAAGCCGCGGCGGGGGCGGACGGCCCGAGCGATCGCATTTTGCTAAAATCCTCCGGCGAGATTTTTTTTCTGAAGGCCGCGGAGATCGACTGGATTGAGGCGGAGGGCGACTACATGAAATTTCACGTCGCCGGGCGCGCGCACCTGATGCGCGAGACGATGGCGCGGCTCGAGGCGCGGCTCGATCCCAAACGTTTCATCCGCATTCATCGGTCGACGATCGTGAACATCGATCGGCTGCGGAAACTGAGTCCGTCCTTTGCCGGTGAATATGCCGTGATTCTGCAGGACGGCACGAAGCTCAAGCTCAGCCGGGGCTACCACGAGCGGATCGCCACGTTGCTGCAGCGGTCGCGGTAGAAAGCCGCTCCGCGGTTTTCGGTGCCGTTATTGGGACGCGCGTGTCCGACTGCGCGACACATTTTGGCGGGTGAGATTGGGGCGTTTGCGGTTCGGGCGTGCGGGCGGCGTTCTTCGTCGCAGAGTTTCCTCCGTTGGTCGCTTTCCCGCGACTCTGGCGCGCGAGCGGCGTTAGGGAGGGCGTGAATCCACGCATCCTGTTCCTGGTTTCCTTGCTGCTGACCGCGATCTGCTCCGGGGCGGACGCCTCGCTCGTCAATGCCCGCCGCGCGCAGGCCTTGTTGGGATCCGAGGTTTGGTCGCAGATTCTGCGGATCGAAAACACCGGGCGCGCAAGCGGCTACCCGCGCGCGCTGCATGCGCTGGTGTTTGAAATTGCGGGTATCCTCTGGTTTTATTCCGACACCGACGGGACGCAGAGTTTTTCCCTGCACCGCGGCCGGTTGGCGGAGGAGAAAGCCAATTTTGGACCGCTCCTGCGGGACATCGATCCCGGCTTTACGCGCTGGACCGCTGTCCAGGCGGATCTGGCGGTGACTGGCGCGGTGGCACCGGAAGCGCCGCTGCGGAACGGCTGCTTCATCGAAAGCTATGCCGCGCTGCGGGTGCGGCTCGCGCGTGGGGAGTCGATTTCCGAACCCCGGTTGCTGTCGTACTACCGTGGCGGTACAAACACGAACAGACCACAGGGCCACACGGTGCTGGCGTATGTAGTCGCGGGTCAGGTGAAGGTCGTCGATCCGGCGCAGCCGGACCGGGAGCGCGAGTTCTCGCCGGCGTTGGCCGCGGATCCCCTGCTGCTCGCTCGAGCGGTTGACGGGCGCGGGATCGACCAGGCGAGGGTGATTCCAATCAAACCGCGAGAGACGGTGCCGGGCCGCAACCTCTTGGTTTCAAATCGCGCCGGCGAGGTTGAACTGCCGCACTGAGAGCCCGCGCTGATCGCGTCAGTTCGGCAACCTGTCGCACTGGACTTACGATCGATCGCGGGCGCTGGGAGAAATTGGTCGCGCCATGCAGGTGTTCGGACGCGCCGCGGCGGTCACCGTTCGCTCCGCGCCCAGCTCACCTCCAAGGTGCCGGCGGGCGTGTTCGCGAGGGCACGTCTGATTTTGACGCCGGTTCGCGTGCACCCGCAGCCTGCGGCGTATTCCGCGGCCCAGTTCATCCATCCTGCCGGCCGTTCTGTGGAAGAACCGTGTAACTTTCCCGCCCGTGCCGTGTTTTCGTGCCATGTCCACCGATTCGTTTGCCCGCCTTTCGACCGCCGGCGCCGCCCCGTTCATCGCGAACCAGCGGCACTCGGTCGCAAAGGTGTTCTCTTTCGGGCCGGCGGACATTTCCTCCTGTCTCGTTCGTAGTTTGTCAGTTGTGTTTGTGGCCGGCTCGTTGTGGGGCCGGCCACAATTTTTTGATCCGAAGAACGGGAAACCGGCCGCTTGCCATGTCTCCGCAGATGTTTTCCCATGAATTCCTCTCTCTCAATCCAACTGAGCTCAATTAATCCCGTTTCCGCTGTGCCCAAGTCTGGCTCCACCGCTCCTGCCGCCCGGCAGAAGAAGTCTCCCGTTAAATGGTATCTCCTGGGTGGCATCCTCCTCTTGGGCGGGCTGAGCGGAGCCGCGTATTACAAGACCAAGAGTGCCGGCCCGGTCACGGCAGTCACTTTCGAGAAGGCGGTGATCAAGACACTCACGCAGGTGGTGACCGCCACCGGCAAGGTGCAGCCGGAGGTCGAGGTGAAGATCTCCACCGAGGCCGCCGGCGAAATCACTGAAATGCCGCTCAAGGAGGGCGCGAAGGTGAAGAAGGGCGACCTGCTGGTCAGAATCAAGCCGGACAACTACCAGTCCCAAGTCGATCAGCAGGAGGCCAACCTCACGGCTGCCCGGGCCACCTCCGTCCAGTCGAAGGCCCAGTTGTTCAAGGCCCAGGACGAATTCAAGCGAGCCGAGGATCTTCACTCGAAAAAGCTCATTTCCGACGCCGAGATCCTCAACGCCAAGACCTCGCTCGAGGTCGGGCAGGCGAACTACGAGAATTCCCTCGCGCAAATCCGGCGGACCGAGGGTTCGCTCAGCCAGGCGCGCGATCAGCTCAGCAAGACGATCATTTTCTCACCGATGGATGGCACCATCAGTGCGCAAAACAGCGAAGTGGGTGAGCGCGTGGTCGGAACGGGGTCGTTTGCCGGCACCGAGATCATGCGCGTGGCCGATCTCGACCACATGGAGCTGCGGGTGCGGGTCAACGAGAACGACATTGTGAACGTCAAGCTCGGCGATCGCGCCGTGATCAGCATCGACGCCTATCCCGCCCGCAAGTTCAGCGGTGCGGTTTCCGAGATCAGTTCCTCGGCCCAGGGCAGCAGCGCCAGCTCGCAGCTGGCCGCGATGTCGGACGATGTGACCAACTTCCTCGTCAAGATCCGCATCACCGACCGCGACGTGCAGCTGCGCCCGGGCATGAGCGCCACCACGGACATCGAAACAAAGACGGTCGAGAACGTCGTCGTGGTTCCGATCCAGAGCGTGACCGTCCGGGCCGTGGGTGGCCTGAACACGGAGGAACTCCAGAAGAAATTGGCGAAGGAAGCCGAGAAGAAATCGGGCAGCTCGCTGGATGCCGCGGCGGAGAAGCAGGAGGCGCGACGCAATCGCGAAAACCTTTCGAAGGTCGTCTTCGTCAAGAACGGCGACAAGGTCAGGATGCAAAACGTGGAAGTCGGCATTGCCGACAACACCCATCTCGAGGTGAAATCCGGGATCAAGGACGGCGATGTGGTCGTCTCCGGCAGTTACGCCGCCATCAGCCGCACCTTGAAGGACGAGATGAGAGTCAAACTGGAGATCGTGAAGAAGGACGACGAAAAGAAATAGGCCCGGGGCCGTGCGGCCCGGTCACAATTCGTTCATCCAGCGTCGACCTCTTCCTCATGATTCCTCCCGCCGTTTCAATCGCCCCGGCCCCCCGTCCGATTCGCACCCCGGGCGACCTCGTCATAGAAATTGAGCGCGTCACGAAGCTCTACAAGATGGGGTCGGAAATCGTCCATGCCCTGCGGGGGGTCGATATCCAGATTCGCCGCAACGAGTATCTCGCGATCATGGGGCCTTCGGGCTCGGGCAAGTCGACGCTCATGAACATGCTCGGCTGTCTCGATACGCCGACCGCCGGCCGCTACGAATTCAGCGGCAAGAATGTCGCGACCATGGTCGACGACGAGCTGGCGGAGATCCGCAACCGTGAGATCGGCTTCGTCTTTCAGACGTTCAACCTGCTGCCGCGCTCCGATGCGCTGCACAATGTGGAGTTGCCGCTGATTTACGCCGGGATGCCATCGCAGGCCCGCCGGCTGCGGGCGCTCGAGGCCCTGCAAAACGTGGGGCTCGGCGATCGCGTGCACCACAAGCCGAACGAACTCTC
>SXGT01811724.1_pt1 | contig 57255 bp, 51 predicted proteins | sample 3176221 | NCBI WGS metagenome assembly SXGT01 (sample SAMN11356862, study PRJNA531348) | freshwater metagenome | isolation source: freshwater sample F1-120 | place: China: Fuxian Lake, Yuxi | collected 2017-12-25 | reverse complement strand
TGCCAAACTGTCGGAACACCTCACGCGCCTCTGGTGAACATGTGATGATGACCGGCTCGGTGGTCTCACTCCGGGTCGTCAGCGTCGTTCTGACGAGGGCCTCCCAGTCACGCCGCGCAGGCTCTGAAACCTCACGGATAAGCGAATCATGGCTAAAGCGGGCATTGACTCACAGACCGTCCAAGGTCAAGGGAATCGTCAATTCAGCAAGGTTTCGTTTCATAGTCTCCGCCACTCGTTCAATAGCATCCTTGCCAATGCAGGCATTACCCAAGAAACGCGCATGGCACTGACAGGACATTCGAGCGCGGCCATTAACAGCGACTACACGCATCTGGACATTTCCAAGTTGAAGGGCGCGGTGGACAAGCTCCCCTCGGTTCTCACGGCCACTGCCAAAGGAACGTGAAGCGCGGCGGAGTTTTTGGAATCGGTCAGAATTAGAACTCCCGTGCGGGGCGGGTGGTCGTCGGCTTCTCTCGCCCTCGGCTCCTCTCGGGACTGAATCCTAAAATCCAACGAAACCATGCCCATTTCTATTTCCCGCCGTAGTTCCGCCTCGCCCCGCCTGCTCAAAAGCAAAACAGTCACAATCATTGGCGTTTCTGTGATGCTGTGAATTCTACAAGGTCGTTTCGGGGCATTTTAACGTCATTTTGCCCCTGCTCTGCCTGCTTTATAATTCTCCGGCGGGTTGTTGGTGGGGCAGAATTCAGAAATCTAGCGAGAAAACTGAAGCTCTTTGATTCTGCCCGCGTCTCTGCTAACGGGAAGGGCTGTTTCGCCGTGGTTTGCAGGCTCTAGCAAGCGACCGCAACGGGAGGATTCGCCAGAAAGCACATTAAAATTATGACAATGGGGGACTACTCCTTGGATTTACCTTTGATTCAATCAGATTCGATTGATGCGACTTCGTTTAATCGCCACTACTTGCCTGAACTTGCTTCGTTGTGGCACCAGGAATACTCGATTTTCGGGAGTCTTGATTTTGAATCACCGGATGCCCGCCGCCCCGGAAGCGACGCAACGCGAACCCGTCTCTTCCGCCGTCTAATCACGGCAGTTGCCAAGCAAAGCCCTGTCCACAATCGGAACCTCGACTACTTCGTGACCGACGAATGGAGCGACGCCCGTGAAAAGCACCTTCATTTCCTAGTTCGCAAACACCCACGCATCGAATCGAACATTGATGCCGTCCTCTACTCGTTCAAAGACGTTTGGGAAAACCAGCTTCGTGCGGGCCACTGCGTAGTGAAGCCATACATTCCCGCCCTTCGCGGAGTAGATTACGTGTGCAAAAGGCAGTATGCAGACGGACAGGAATTGCAGAAGAATCCTCACTGCAACCGGGCGTTTCACGAACGCATGGTCAGGGACAGGGAAGAAGGTAGAACCCCCGAATTAAAATTCGATTTTAATTGTCGCAACTGAGCCGCTGGCGGCTTGGATGCAAGCCGGTTCTCCGAACCGTGCGGCACCCGTTGTCAATGGCTTCACGGCTCGAACAGTTGCCGAATTTCCACCTCGAACCCGCAGGCGAGTTTTTCGATGGTCTTCAACGTCGGATTGTCCCGGATTCCGATTTCGAGATGCTGAAAAGTTTTGTAGCCAAGCCCGCACTTTTCGGCGGCAGTTTCCTGACTCCACCCACGCTCTTTGCGAAGGGAGAGGAGTTTTGCCCGGAACCGCTTGGACGCCGATTGAGCCACCTTTCCAGTTTGGAGAGCTGGCCTTGACGCGAACACCTACGGAACATAGTGTTTGGCAATGGCTAATCGAACAGGCCGGGACGTTTTGGACGAATGGTATGGCTACTACCGTTGCCCGTGCTGCGGCTCAACGGAAACCTACAGTTCCAATCTTCCCACAAAATCGGGCGGCGGCTTTGTCGGAACGAGCGTTGCAGATTCGGGTGCGTTTATTGGGGCAAACATCGGCGGGTATGACACAATGCGAACCGTCACTCGCTGCAAAAAGTGCAAAGAGATTCTCGGTTGGAATAACCGCATTAAAGGAACTTCCGATTACCTCACCGCAGAAAAAGAGAAACTTGAAACGACTCGTGGATGGTTAATCCTCCCTACTTTTATCCTTGCCGGTTTCTTTGTGGTGGGTGCGATGACAGCTAGTGCTGCTGGGAATAGCAACACTGCGAAATACGTTTGCTTAACTATCGCTGGCCTTTTGATTTGTCTGGGTGTTCCTGTCTTCACTTTCTTCACGAATAAAATTAGGCCAATTGAAGCCAAGCTGAAAGCTGGGGAAGCCAAACTGGCAGCTTGGCAACCTTAGCCTGACAACACGGGTGCGCTGGCTCCTCAAACCGGCAACGCAACTTCTGCGTCCATCTGCGATTCGATGTAGGCGCGCACGCTGTCCACGCTGATTAGCCGAATGCCCTTCAAGTTCCCCCTGTCACGGATGCAACTGGACTTGATTCGTCCCTCACCTATCCAGCGATAGAGAATCCCCTTTTTCACTCCGAACATCCTCTGAATGTCCGTAACGCGCCCGAATTCGGGGCTTAGTTGAGTGAAATTTCCCCTTCGTATTCCGCCTTGGATAGCATTCATCATGCTACAGTATTATCAGGATATTTTTCCGAAAGTCAAGCCGAGAGGTCCAGCCGTTCAGAAAATTTTTTCGGGGAAATCTCTCACTACTTTCAATTCATCTGCAATCTGCGGTCAGTGAATCCCCCGTAACGTGACCACCTTGAACGACCGTGAACCGTCTTGAAAAACGGTGAAAACGGTGTAACTATCGTTGTAACTAGGCTACTAAAATGCTCGATTTTTGATGTAACTCATTGATTATCAAGAGTGGAGCGGGTGAAGGGAATCGAACCCTCGTCTCAGGCTTGGGAAGCCCACATTCTACCATTGAACCACACCCGCACCGGGTTGACGGTGCGTTGCTACCAAACGGCCTTGTCGACGGCAATCACTGATTTTCTCCCGCGCCTTGTGACTGCAAGCAACGCAGTCGTGTCCCGCATGGCGGGGCCACGCCGGACCACGCAGCACAGACCGCGCAGACCGCGCGGCTCTTGACCTGCCGGGCACGCTGCCTATCCTCCCGGGCATGGACATGAAACGTCTTTTCATCCTAACGGCCTTGGTGACGGGGCTTCAGGTGTCGGCGGCAACGCCCAGGCTGGTCAATGGCATAGTGGCCATTGTGAATCAGACCGTCATCACTGAGAGGGAGGCGCAGCAGTTCATCGAGCCGGCCATCGTTACGCTGGAGAGCCGGCCGGGCATCACCCGGAAGGAATTCTTCGAGCGCGAGATGGAGATTTACAAGGATGGCCTAAACCAGCTCGTCGAGCGGCAGCTCACACTGGATGACTTCAAGTCCGCCGGCTACAGCTTCCCGGAGAGCATCATTGAGGATTTCGTGCAGGACCGCATCCGCGAGCAATATGGCGACCGCGTGAAGCTCATCAAGACGCTCGAGGCACGGAGCATGACTTACGACCAGTTCCGCACGGAGATACGCGACCAGTTCATCGTCGAGCAGATGAATCTCAAGAACGTTTCCTCGGCGGTCATCATTTCGCCATTCAAGATCGAGACTTACTACAAGGATCACCCGGAGGTGTTCAAGCTGCCCGACCAAGTGCGTCTGCGCATGATTGAGCTGCGCAAGCGTGACGGCGGCGACCCCGAGGCGGTGCGCCAGCTGGCGCGAGAAATCGAGGCAGGGCTGGCGAAGGGCGCGAAGTTTGCTGACCAAGCGGCGATCTACTCCGAAGGATCTCAAAAGCGTGAGGGCGGCGACTTGGGCTGGGTGAACAGGTCGGTCCTGCGCAAGGAGTTCGCCGACGCCACCGCCAGTCTCAAGCCCGGCCAGCGCAGCGGTGTGATCGAGGCTCCGGACGCGTGCTTTCTGCTGCTGGTGGAGGAAGTGAAGCCCGCGCAGCTGCGGCCGCTGGCGGAGGTGCGTGACGACATCGAGAAGACGCTCCTGAGCCAGGAGCGCGCGCGGCTTCAGAAGAAATACGTCGAGCGCCTGAAGAAGAAGTCGTTCGTGCGTTACTTCTCGCGAGACTGAGGGAGGAGCGTTCGTGCGCCTCTTTTTGCGCCGACCTTTCGCTGATCACACCAGCGGGAAGAGCTTCGCCAGGACCATCACCACGAACAGCCCGGTCAGCCCCATCAGGCTCACCATCGGCGAGAAGGTGGTCAGGCATTCCCGCTCGGTGAAGCCGCTCATCTTGCAAATCACCCAGAAGCCGCTGTCGTTCATCCACGGCATCATCTTCGAGCCGCAGCCGATGGCCAGCGCCACCCAGAGCGGATGGAAGCCCAGCAGTTCCGGCGTCGCCATGCCGCCGACCACGCCGACGGCGGTAATCATCGCCACCGTGGCCGAGCCTTGGGCGATGCGCACCAGCGCCGTCACCGCCCACGCCAGCGGCAGGATGGCGATGCTGTAGGTGGTCGAAAGTTCCTGCACGCGCAACCCGATGCCGCATTGCTGCAGCACGCCGCCGAACGCCCCGCCCGCCGAGGTGATGAGTATGATCAAGCCCGCCTCCTCAAGCGCGGTGGAAACGCCCTTGTCCAAAACCTCGCCGCTCTTGCGCCCCTGCCAGAGCAGCGTGGCCAGCGCGATGAGCGCGGAAATTCCTAGTGCCACGGTCGAGTCGCCCAGCACTTTGATGACTTGAATCGCCCCCGGCCAGAAGGCGAACAGGTCCGCGTAAAACTTCGCGCCACCCTTCGAGTCCAGCGGCGTGCCCGCGCTGATGAGCAGCACCGGCAGCAGGATGGGCAGCGCGGCCAGCCAGAACGGCGGCAGGCCCTTCTCATCGCGCTTTGACAAGGCCTCCAGATCAGCGAGGGAGAGCTTCGAGTTCTCGCGCAGCGGGATGTCCACGCGGCGGTTGATCCAGTGCGCGAAGGCCCAGCCGACCCCGGCGGTGATCACGCCGACGACGCAGCCGCCGAGGATCATCAGGCCCATGTCCACGTTCAGCTCCTTCGCCACGAAGAGTGGGCCGGGCGTCGGCGGCACGAGCGAGTGCGTCATCGTCGCGCCGGCGATGATCGAGAGCACGTAAAGCGTGTAGTTCTTCCCAGTCTGCATCCGCATCGCCTTGCCCAGCGGAATCATCAGCAGGAACACCGTGTCGAAGAACACCGGGATGCCGAGCAGGAAGCCGCTGAGGAGGAAGGCCAGCGGACCACGGTGCTCGCCCAGCACGCGCAGCGTCGTGCGCACGATGCGATCCGCGCCGCCAGAGTCCAACAGGCACTTGCCCACGATGGACGCGAACGCGATCAGCACGCCGATGCGTCCCGCCGTCGCGCCGAACTCGCGGGTGACGCGCTCGATGACGGGTTGATCGGCGACCTTCTGCGCGGCCTCGGGGGAGAGCTTCTTGGAAATGCCGTGCTTGACCACCGCCTCCGCCGGCGTGAACGCGGCGACGACCAGCGCGCCGAGCACGAGCGCCAGAAACGCGTGCAGGCGCAGGGCGAGGATGCCGCCGAGCACCACGACCATGCCGATAAACAGAATCCAGAGCGGGTCCATAGCTGAGTCAGAAAACCGGGTGACATGCGGAGTCTTCCGATGACGCGGGCGCGTGTCGAGGCGGGAGTGCGGCAGTGCGGAGCGGCCCGCTTGTTCCTGCTCGTGATCCTGATCCTAATCCTGCTCTGCTCGATGACGCGCTACTCCTGCAACGATGCCAGCACCTCCGGGTCGCGCACGTCCACCCAGCGGCCCGCGATTTGCAGCCCGGCCATCTGGTGTCCGGCGGCCAGCATCGCCGTGAGCGCGTCGGTCAGCTCGTATTCGCCGCGCGGAGATTTCTGGAGGGTCGCGGTGAACTCGAAGAGCGCGGGGTCGAAGAGATAGATGCCCGCGTTATACCACGCAGTCTCGCCCGGCTTGAGCCAGCCCTGCGCGGACAGCTCGGCGAGCTGCGCCGCGCTGGGCTTCTCCACGAGGTGCTTCAGGCAGAAGGCCGCGTCGAAGAAGAACAGCCCGCCCTTGGTCACGTCCTCGCTGCCGGTCACGGTGACGAGGCCGGAGAATTTTCCCTCGCTCCAACGCTTGAGCATGGCCGCGTAAGTCTCGGGCTTCACGAGAATGTCGCCGTAGGTCAGCAGGAACGGCTCGCTGCCCGCGAAGGACTTCGCAAGCTCCGGCGCCTTGCCCGTGCCGTCCTGCACGACCTGCCGCACGTAGCTGATGCGCGCGCCGAACTGCGAGCCATCGCCGAAGAAGCGCTCCACCACCTCCGCGTGCCAGCCCGTGACGATGCAGAACTCGCAGATGCCCACGCTCAACAGCCCCTCGACGATGTGCTGGAGGATGGGTTTGCCCTGCACGAGGAGCATGGGCTTGGGGATTTCATCGGTGAGGTCGCGCATGCGCGTGCCTTTGCCGGCGGCGAGGATGACGGCTTTCATTGGGCGTGCGGATTTTCCACGCGCGGAAGTTAGCGGCGAGGGCAGGACGGGCAAAGAATTTTTCCACAGGCACGCCACTGCGAAGCCACTGATCCCGCCGGACTGTTGGTCAAGGAATCCACCCCCGAGGAGTTGATTTCTTTGCCCCAATCCCTTGCCATCGGCCCTGCCCCGGATGTCCCGTGCAAATCCCCGCTCGCCAGCCCGCGAGCCGGGCAATAGTTTTTCCCCAATGGCAGCGCTGCCCAAACCAGACATCATCCTCACGCACGAGAGCGACCTCGACGGCCTGCTCTCCGGACTTTTGCTGCGTCGCCTCGCGCGCAAGCTCTTCGACCAGGACATCCGGCTGGAGGCGCACCATTACAACTCGTGGAAGCAGCGCCAGCTCCGCGAGCGCTCCGCCTGGGTGAGCGACTTCTGCTTCGAGCCGCGCATGGACCGGCCCGACTGGCTCATCCTCGACCATCACATGACCGACACGCCGGCCAAGCAGGCGCATCTCATCCACGACATCGGCAAGTCCGCCAGCCTCCTCTGCTACGAACTTTGCTGCGCGCACGGCCTCGGCAGGCCCGAGCTGGACCGCCTCGTCCACCTCAGCAACGTCGTGGACCTCTACCTCGTCGAGGACCCGGACTTCGAGCTGGCCTGCGATTACGGCAACTTGGTGAAGACCTACAATTTCTGGAACCTCCACGCGCTCATCGAAGGCAACCCGGAACGACTGCTCGACCACCCGCTGCTCGACGTGATGGCTGTGAAGCGCCGCGTGGAAGACCCGCTGGGCTTCGCGTGGAGCAAGCGCAACGTCGTTGAGATCAGCCCGACCATCGGCTTCGTGGACACCGTCGTCGGCAATGGGAACAGCATTGTCCACCGCCTGCTCAGAGCGAAGGCCACGCCCTACGCCGTCCTCGTCACGCTCTTCGTGAAGTCCAACCGCACGGTCATCGCCAGCTTCCGCAGCGAGAACGGCGAGGCGCTCAAGACCGCGCAGCAGTTCCAGGGCGGCGGTCACGCGAACGCCTCCGGCGCAACCCTGCCGCGCTCGGTCACCTCGCTGGAAGACGCTGTCCTCTACCTCCGCAGCGTCCTCGCGCCGACTCCGGAGAAGGGCGGCAGCCTGACAAGCCTTGAACAAGCCTTCGCCGCAGTTGAAAGCAAGGCGACAGGCCGGTAGTGGCTCGCTCTGAACTGGAGCGGCGCTCTGTGAGCGCCGTCCGAGCGCGTGGATCACCCAAGGAACGGCCGCCGCTACAGCGTGTGGCCGAGGATGGAACAGCGCGGCAGCTCGCCGGAAGTCTTTGGCAACTGGTAGCTGCCCTTCAGGGGACAGCGCGGCATCTGACTTCCCTTCAGATAACGCACCACCTCCGTCAAAACTACGTTGTCGTTTGTTGTCTTCCTGTGTTCGCTCGCCCAATACTGAACAGCACCGTCCATCTGCTTCAAGTTGGCAATGCACCCGTTTCTAGGGCTGGTTCTGGAACCAGCCGAGTTCATGACTACAAAGGACCAAGCCAATGCCGAACTCAGGCCGTCAACCGCAAAGAGTAGGAACCAGTCGGACGGCCGCCACTTTTCTGGGAAGAACGATTTCATCTACACCTTGCTCCACGGCGCACGGTTCTCGCGGCTTCGCAGCTTGTTCGCCTCGACGTCGCCGATGAACTCCTCCTTTTTCGGGTCCCACTTGAGCGGGTGGCGCAGCCAGTAGCCGATGTTGCCAAGCTGGCAGACGGCGGCAGTGCGCGCACCGATGGCCACGTCGGCCACGGGCTTCGCGCGGGACTTGATGCAGTCCACCCAGTTCTGTTTGTGGCTCGCGGCGATGGCGGGCAGGCGGAAATCTTTTTCGCCCAGCGGCGTTTCCAAAATGCTCTTGGGCGTGGACTCGATGCCCTTGCGATCCACGTAGATCGTGCCCAGCTCGCCCTCGAAGGTCGTGCCGCTCGGCCCGCCGTGGAACATCTCGATGCCGTTCGCATAGACGAAGCGCAGGCCGCTCTCGCCGCTGGCGGGCGGGTGGATCTCGACGGGACCGGAGTCGTCCATGCCCAGCGCCCATTGCGCGATGTCGAAGTGGTGCGCGCCCATGTCCGCGAGGCCGCCGCAGGCGTATTCCCGGTAGTTGCGCCACGCGGGGAAATGCTTGTGGATGTCCAGCGGGCAGAGGACTTGGTTGAAGGCGCGCTGCGGCGACGGGCCGTTCCACATTTCCCAGTCGGTCCCGGCGGGCACTGGCTCGGCCGGGAGGTCGCAGGACTTCGCCGGGCCACCGACACCCACGCGCACGGTCTTCACCTTCCCGATGCGCCCGTTGCGGACGTATTCCACGGCTTGGCGGAAGTAGCCCTTAAACTCCGTGCGCTGCTGGCTGCCGGTCTGGAAGACGATGTTGTTCTCGCGCGCTGAGTTCACCATTGCGCGGCCCTCAGCGATGGTGAGCGAGAGCGGCTTCTCGCAATACACGTCCTTCTTCGCGCGCGCGGCGAGGATGGCCGGGATGGCGTGCCAGTGATCCGGCGTGGCGATGCACACGGCGTCAATGTCCTTGCGCGCGATAAGCTCACGGAAATCACCGATGGCCGCGCAGCCCTTGTAGGCGCCAGACTCCTTGTCCTTCGCGTAAGCCTTGTGGACGCGTTCGACGGAGTCACCCAGCCGGTCCTTGTGCACGTCGCACACCGCAACGACCTGCACGTCCGCCATGCCGAGGAAGCCGCCGAGGTGGCCGCGGTTCATCATGCCCATGCCGATGAGGCCGAGGTTGATGCGACCATTTGGACCGGAGCCGGACTTGGCTGCAGCCCAGACGTGCGAGGGCAGGAGCATCGGCGCAGCGGAAGCGGCGAGGGTGGTTTGAAGAAACGAACGGCGAGTGACGGTGCGGTGGTTCATGGGCGCATTGAAGCAAAACGCCCGTTTGCGGGCCAGCCTGAATCGCGCGCCGGTCGGGCCGTCCATTGCTGCGCACATGAAATCCTTGCCCGCCCTGCTCCTCGCCCTTTGCGCCCTGCCTGCCCTCGCCGAGAACTGGCCCGGCTGGCGCGGCCCGCGCGGCGATGGCACGAGCTTGGAGAAGAACGTCCCCGTCAAGTGGAGCGGCACCGAGAACGTGTTGTGGAAGACGCCGCTCGCCGGTGGCCACGCCTCGGCCATCACGTGGGGCGACCGGCTCTTCACCGTCGGCGCGGTCGCGGAGACCGAAGGCCGCAACCTGATCTGCCTCGACAAGAACTCCGGGAAGATTCTCTGGGAGCAAGTCGTGGTGAAGTCGCCGCTCGAAAAGAAGCACCGCGAGAACAGCCACGCCTCCAGCACGCCCGCCACCGACGGCAAGCTCGTCTATGTCGCCTTCCTGGACGTGCAGGACATGGTCGTGGCGGCGTATGACTTCAGCGGCAAACAGCAGTGGCTCGCGCGGCCCGGCGTTTTCAAGAGCGTCCACGGCTTCTGCACTTCGCCCATCCTGCACAAGGACAAGGTCATCGTGAACGGCGACCACGACGGCGAGAGCTACCTTGCCGCGCTCGACAAGGCGACCGGCAAGACGCTTTGGAAAGTCCCGCGCGCGAACAAGACCCGCAGCTATTGCGCGCCGCTCATTCGCACGCTCTCGGGCCGCACGCAGATGATTCTCGCGGGTGACAAGTCCACTGCGAGCTATGACCCCGACACCGGCAAGCTCCACTGGTATTTCAAAGGCCCGACCGAGCAATACGTCGCCTCGCTCGTTTACAACGAGAAGGCCGACCTGCTCTTCCTGACAGCCGGCTTCCCGCAGCACCACCTGCTTGGCCTGCGTCACAACGGCAGCGGCGATCTCGGCGACATCTACCACCATGCAGAGATCACCCACCCGCAAGTCGCGTGGCACCACACCAAGGCCAGCATGGTTTCCTACGTGCCCTCGCCCATCAGCGAAGGCGACTACTTCCTCGTCGTCGGCGACCAGGGCCACGCCAACTGCCTCGTCGCGAAGACCGGCGAGCCGCTCTGGTCGGAGAAGATTGGCCGCAGCCACGCCTCGCTCGTGTCCGCGAACGGCCTGGTCTATTTCCTCAACGACGACGGTGTGGCCTTCGTGGTGAAACCCGGCCGGAACTACGAACTGGTCGCGCGCAACGAACTCGGCGAGCCAACCTACGCCTCGCCCGTCATCAGCGACGGCAAGCTCTTCCTCCGCGGCGACAAGCACCTCTTCTGCATCGGCACCGGCGCGGCGAAGACGGCGCAGCGGTAGGGACGTGTTCCACTGTAGCGGCGGTCTGCGACCGCCGAGTTTGGGCCAGTTCTTGCGATTCGTTTGGCGCTCTCAGAGCGCCACTACAGAAGCAACGGCCAATGGCCAAGTTTCACCTTCCCAGCCGCTGTCGGGTTGCTAGCTTCAGCCTGTCAACGAAACACAGCGCGTCCACACCATGCCCTCGCTCAACCGCCGGTCCTTCCTCCGTAACTCCTCCGCCTTCGCCGCAACCGCCGCGTCGCTGCACATCACCAGCGGCGTGCGCGCGCAAAGCCCGAATAGCAAGTTCACCGTCGGCCTCATCGGTCCGGGCGGCATGGGCACGGGGCACCTCAAGACGCTTGTGAAGAACGACGCCCTGGACCTGGCCTACGTGTGCGACGTGGACCAGACCCGGCTCGCGACGGCCGTGAAGAATGCCGAGGACGCCGGCCGCAAAGCGCCCAAGGCCGTCACCGACCTTCGCCGCATTTTGGAAGACAAGTCCGTGGATGCCGTCTTCATCGCCACGCCGGACCATTGGCACGCGCCCGCCACCATCCTCGCCTGCGACGCCGGCAAGCACGTCTATGTCGAGAAGCCCGGTTCGCACAACATCCGCGAGGGCCGGATGATGATCGAGGCCGCGCGCCGGACGAAACGCGTCGTGCAAGTCGGCACGCAGACGCGCAGCTCGGCGCACATGATGGAAGGCACGGCCAAGGTCCGCAGCGGCGCGATCGGCGACGTGCTGGCCTGCCGCGTCTGGAACAGCCAGCGCCGCCGAAACATCGGCAAGGCTTTGCCGTCCGCCCCGCCCGCGCATCTGGACTTCGACACTTGGATCGGCCCCGCGCCGATGGTTCCCTACAAGTCCACACTGCTGCACGCCGTGTGGCGGTGGTATTACGCCTTCGGAGCCGGCGACATGGGCAACGACGGCGTCCACGACATTGATGTCGGGCTGTGGGGCCTGGACGTCGGCTTCCGGCACCCGAACCGCATCGCGGCGCTGGGCGGGAAGTATTTCTTCGACGACGACCAGCAGTTCCCTGACACGCAGACGTGCATCTTCGAATGGGAGCTTCCCGGCGGGAAAAAGAAACAGCTCATCTACGAGCAGCGCATCTGGGCCCCTTACGTTCAGGAAGGCTACGAGAACGGCGACGCGTGGTATGGCACCAAGGGCTACGTCATCGGCGGCAAGGAATCCGGCTGGCAGATGTTCGCGGAGAAGAACAAGCCGGTCGAATCCGGCAAAGGCTCGCCCGACCTCCCGGCGCACCACCGCAACTTCCTGGACTGCATCAAGACCGGCGCGCGCCCGAACGCGGACGTGGAAATACACCACTACTCCGCCTGTCTCGTCCACCTCGGCAACATCGCCACGCGCCTTGGCCGGACGCTGAAGTTTGATTCAGCGAAGGAGCAGTTCATCGGCGACGCCGAGGCGAACGCGCTCGTGCGCCGCGCGTATCGCAAGGAAGGCCACTGGGGCGTGCCGAAGGGAGTGTGAGGCTCCGGTAGGGCGCGTCTGTCCCAGCGCGCCGCTTCGTGACCAATGCTGCGGCGGCGCGCTGGGACAGACGCGCCCTACCTTCTACTGCGGCAGTTGCAGGTGGACCACGCCGCTCTGGCTCTGGCCGAGGAAGTAGCCGGAGGTCCAGCCACGCTTTTGCAGCAGCGCGCCTCGGAACGCGGTCTCCTGCTTTGTGGCAGGATGGATGAAGGTTCCCTCCACGTAGCCGGTGTCAGGCCGGAAATTCCACGCGAAGTGCTGGAGCACTTGATGGCCCGGCATGCCGGCAACCAAGGACAGCCCGGAGTCGCCGAGGACGATCTTTTCCAGATTGCCGCCGCTCAACATCCCACCGACGCGCTGGTCGCCGCGCACCGCCGCGCCGCCGCCGGGCGTGTAGAGGTTCCCGAAGAGGTGCCGGCGTGTGGAGAAGCCGTTGGGATAGTAGCGGTCCTGCGGCGAGAGCGGCTTGTGCCAGATGACCTCGCCGAACGCGTCGAGGCCGGGGTCCTTGGAGACGGTGATCCAGCCCAGCAACATGCCGCGCCCACCGGCAAGCGGGACATGGAGCGGCCAGAGACCGTTGCGACCCATCACAGCCTCGTGGCGCACGAGCGTGCCGTCGGGAAGCTCGCCGGAGAACCTCACCTTGCCCGCGCCGTCCACAACGATCTCGCCGAACGCATCGCCGCCCGGGCTGGCCGGGGAGTTTGTCGCCATCGCCATGACGAACGTGTAGCGGCCCGCGAGCGGAGTGAAGCTGCTGCGGCCATCATAGACTTGCCGGTAGGCGAACATCTCGACGCCTTGGCCGTCATCGCTGAAGCGGCCCATCAGGCGCTCGCCCGCCACGGTGTCGAGCTGGAGCGAGACGGTCAGTGGCGAGAGGCCCGCGCGCGCGACGGTCGTGGTGGCCTGGCCGTTCAGGTCGAACTGCCCGCTCATCGCGTGGCTCGCGACGCCCTGCCGCAGCGAGCCGGTGTAGCTGCCGTCCGCCGCGACCGCGAGCTGGAAGAAGCCGCACCGCGACGGCGCGAGGGAGTTGGTCGGATACAGGAGGCCGTTGAACACGCCCCGGCTCAGGCTGGCCACGCGCGGGGCGAAGTTCGCCTCGATCACCAAGTTGGGTTGCATGGTGAATTGCAGCGATGGCGACACGCCGCTGACGCCACCGCTCCAGCCGGTGAAGACGTGGCCCGCCGCCGGAGTGGCTCGCACTTCGTAACCGACTCCGACGTCCAGGAGCCGCCCGTGTCCGTCCGGCGTCACGGTGCCCGCGCCGTTGACGCGCACCGTCAACACGCTGCCCACGGGATAGTGGAGCGTGCGCTGGAGCGGCACAGATTCGTTGCCCGCCTGGTCCACGGCGCGGACGCGCACGGTGTTCGGGCCGGGCCACGCAGCGCTTTGGAACATCCATGTGTCCGTGCCTTGCGCACGCTCCCACGGGCCGTTGTTGACGGAGACTTCGACGCGAGCCACGGACACGTTGTCGCGGGCCGCGCCTTGCAACGTAAACGCGGCGGATGACAAACGCGTGCCGTCGTCGGGCGAGGTGATCGCGACCTCGGGCAGCTCGCGCTCCATGTTGTAGCCGAACTGGAAGTTCGCCGAGAGGATCGTGCCAGTGCGCATGACGAAGCGGAGCACCGGCGAAGTGGATTCGATGCTGCCAGTCCAGCCGACGAACGCCGCGCCGCGCGCGGGCTGCGCCTCGACTGTGTAGGTCTGGCCGACTTCGAGTTCCGCGCCGTTGAGGTCGGGAATGACCTTGCCCGCGCCCGTGGCATAGACGCGGAGGACGGCCCGCACGCGGCCGGCGATGACTTCCATGGAGGGGCCTTGCAGCTCGGTGATGCCCTGCTGCGCGGTCTTGCCGGGCCGCATCTCGCGGACCTCGCGCGGCGGGGCGGGCATCTGCGGCATGCCGGGCATGTTCGTCTGCATTGCCATCGCGCGAGGGAGAAACAGGTTGTTCTGGTTCGTGACGGGTGCGTATTGCACGCGGGGGAAGTTGGTGGCGTTCAGCGCGCCGGGCGCGGTCGCACGCGGGTCGCGCACCACGATGTTGTTCGGCGGCCACTGCGCGGCGGGGCGGGGCTGCTGCGCGGACTGCGGCTGGCCTTGCTGCGCCTGCTGGTCCTTCTTGCTGCGGACGAAGAAGCCGCCGACGCGCGACCAGAAACCTGGCTTCTCCTCGCGGGCTTGAGGCTCAGCAGCGGCTTCAGGGACCGGCTGCACAACTTGGGGAACTGCAAACTGCGGAACTGCGGCTTGCGGGACCGGCTGGACAAACTGCGGCGGCGGCGGCGGCGCCTGCAGCATTGCGGCGCGCTGCTTGATCAACTCGATCTGCTCCGCGAGCGGGTCCACCGTCGGCTGCGCTGGCGTGAAGAACGAAGCGGGCGGCGGGGCGGGCGCGGCGGGGCGGGCGAGTTCTGCGGAGTCGGAAATATACTTGAGCGGCACGCTGGGAGCGGCGACCACCGGAGCGGTCACGGTCGGAGGCGGAGGTGCGACCGGCGTGGGGAGAACGGGCGTCGTCACCACTGGCACCGGGACTGGAGCCACGGTTGGCGGCGTGGGCACGGACACGACAGCTTGCGGGACTGGGGCGACGAGCGCGGCGGGCGCTTCTGTCTTCACCTTCGGTTCGGACGAGCCGCCACCGAAGAGACGGCGGAAGAAACCGCCCGAAACCGGCTCCCACTTCTGACGTTCGGCCTCGATGCGACGGCGCTCGGCGGCCTGCTCAAGCGCGGCGGCGCGGGCCTGGCGGTCAGCTTCCGCGCGCGCGGCCTTCTCGGAACCGGCCATCACCTTTCGTGCAATTTCCTGTTCCTTCGCGTTCATGCGCGCGATCTCGGCGGCGGCCTTCGCCTCCAGCTCGGCTTTCGCCTTGGCCTCGGCAAGCTCGCGGGCTGCGGCGGTTTCCTGCGCCTTGCGCTCGGCGTCCTGCTGCAGCTTGGTCTGGCGCGCGACATCCATCGCGGCGCGGCGATCCGCGTCGGCCTTGCGCTTGGAGGCCTCGCGCTGGTCGGCCTCCTGTTTGGCGAGGCGCGCCAGCTCGGCGGCGGAGAGTGCGCGGCGATAATCTTCCTGCCCCTGCGCCTTGCGGGCCAGCTCGGCCTCCTTCAGGACGCGCGCGTTGTCGGCGAGCATCTTGGCGTTTGCATCGGCCTCGGCCTTTTTCTCGGCGAGGCTTGCGGCCTTCGCGTCACGCGCGGCCTTCGCATCGGCCTCGGCCTGGGCTTTGGCAAGGCGCTTCGCCTCGACAGAGGCGTCGGGCAACTTGGGCGGCTTGGGCGCAACGGGAGGCAGAACCGCCGCGGCCTTCGCGCGCGCGGCGGAGTCTTTCTTCGCGTTCATTGCCAGGTCGCGCGCGGCTTGGGCGCGGGCGAACTCCTCGGCAGCCGCGCCCTTGTCCGTGACGGCCAGCGGCTTCGTGTCCTGAACCGGGAAGGCCGGGCGCACGACCGGCGCGGCAAATTGCATGGGCGAGGGATCAACCTGCGCCCCGGTCTGGCGCGCGTCACCGCGGAACTTGGTCCATGCGCCGGCAGCCGGGCCGCCGCCGCCCTTGACCGCGTAAAAGCGGTGGTTCCAGCCGCCGAAGTAAACCACGCCGTTGGAAGCAAGCGCGGGTGACGCGGAGATGGCCGAGTCCGTGGTGAACTCCCAACGCTTCAGACCCACGCCGCTGATGGCGTGCAGGCTGTTGTCATACGAGCCGAAATAGACGGTGTCGTCGCTGCTGACGGCGGGCGTGGAGCGGACCCAGCCGCCGGTCGCGTAGCTCCAGAGCTTGAAGCCGTCCGGCGCGAATGCGTAGAGCTTGCGGTCGTCGGAGCCGATGTAAATCACACCGTTCGGCCCGACCGCTGCCGAGCCGCGCACCGCTGCGCTCGTGGCGAAGGTCCACTTCTTTTGACCATTGGGATTGATGGCATACACGTGGCCATCGAACGCGCCGAAATAAATCGTGCCGTCAGGGCCGATGGCGGGCGAGGAGTTCACCTTCTCCGAGGCCTTGAACTTCCACTTCACCTTGCCCCAGAAATCCACCGCGTAGAGCACGCCGCTGAGCGATGCGACGTAGATCGTGCCGTCACGTCCGACCGCCGGTGAGGAAACGACTGCGTCCTCCAACTCCAGCTCCCAGCGTTTCATGCCCTCACCGTTTATCGCGTAGAGCGTCTTCTGCATCGTGCCGAAGAAAACGGAGTTGCTCGCGCCGAGCGCAGGCGAGGAGACGATTTTGCCGTTCGAGCGGAAGCGCCATTTTTCCACGCCGTCCGCGCCGACCGCGTAGAGGTAGCCGTCCACTGAGCCGATGATCACCGTGCCATCCGCGGCCACGGCGGGCGAGGCCACGAGCGCGTCGCCCGTGGGGAACTCCCACTTGCCGTTGCCCTGCGGGTCGAAGGCATAGAGCTTCCCGTTGTCCGCGCCGAAATAAACCGTGCCGTCCGCGCCGAGGGCGGGCGAGGACTGGATGGAATGGCCGGTGTAAAACTCCCAGAGCTTGGTGCCGGCGGGCTGGTCGAACGCGCTGACGAAGCCGAGTAGCAGCAGCGCGGTGAGGAGGAATTTGGCGTTGTGTCTCATGCGAGTCGGCGCGCGGCACTGGCCCCGGGGCCGCTTCTAAGTTCGATGCGGTGATTACTCACTTCTGGCGGGAGTTTTTCAAGGTTTAACGCGGCGCGAACCCGGAAGTTGCGCCGGGAAAAATCCTGTCCTTTTCCCCGCCGCTGCCGAAACTGGCCCGCAACCGCCCGATGAATGCCCGTCTGCGCCTGCTGCTGCCGCTCTTCGTCTTCCTCGTCGGCGTGTCGTTGTCAGCCGCCGCGCCGCCGGTGCGCCCCCCGAACTTCGTCTTCCTCCTCGCCGATGACATGCGGCCCGACGCCATCGGCGCGTTGGGTCACCCGGTGCTGAAGACACCGCATCTGGACTCACTTGTGCGCGAGGGCACCGCTTTCACCCGTGCGGTCGCCGCGTATCCGATCTGCCACGTCAGTCGCGCGGAGATGCTCACCGGTTGCACGGCGTTCCGCAGCGGCGTGCAGTATCGTGGCACCAAGCTCGACCCGAAACTCGCCCTCTGGCCGGAGACGCTCCGACGCGCTGGCTACGCCACTTGGTATGCCGGCAAGTGGCACACCGACGGCCAACCCAAGCAGCGCGGCTACACCGGCACGCGCGCCCACTACAGCAGCGGTGGAGGGGCGGGCAAGACACCTTCTCCCGACCACGCCGGACGCCCCGCGACCGGCTACGTGGGCTGGACCTTCAAGACCGACGATGGTCAGGTGGAACTCGACAAAGGCGTCGGCCTCACGCCGGACACCGACCGATTCATCGCGGACGGAGCCGTCGAAGTCATTCGCCGCAAGCCGGAGCAGCCGTTCTTCCTCCACGTCAACTTCACCGGCCCGCACGACCCGCGCATCTGGCCGCGTGGCTACGAGCACCGTTGCGACCCGAAGCAAATCCCGCTGCCGAGGAACTTCGCGCCGCAGCACCCGTTTGATCACGGCAACGCCAAGGGCCGCGACGAAGTCCTGCTCCCTGTTCCGCGTCCGTCCGATGAAGTCCGCGCCGAGCTGGCCGTGTATTACGCCGTCATCGCGCACCTCGACGCGCAATTGGGCCGTATCCTCGCCGCGCTCAAGGAGACCGGGCAGTTGGAAAACACCGTGGTGATCTTCTCCAGCGACCAGGGCCTCGCACTCGGCAGCCACGGACTCGTTGGGAAACAAAACCTCTACGAGCACACGTTCGGCGTGCCGCTGCTCCTGCGCGGGCCGGGCATCCCGCGCGGTCAGCGCGTGGACGCCGCGTGTTATCTCCGCGACCTCTTCCCGACCGCCTGCGAACTCGCCGGCCTCGCGATTCCCGAGACCGTCCAAGGCCGCAGCCTCGCGCCCATCCTGTCCGGCAAAGCGAAGTCCGTTCACCCGCACGTCATCGGCTACTTCACCAACACCCAGCGTGCGATCCGCGACGGCCGCTGGAAGCTCATCTGGTATCCGCAGGCGAAACGCGACCAACTCTTCGACCTCGCGAACGACCCCGACGAACTGCGCGACCTTTCATCTGAACCTCGTCACGCCGGCAAAATCACCGAGTTGAAGGCGAAGCTCGAAGCGTGGTTGAAGAAAAACGGCGACCCACTGTTCGCCCCGGCCCGGTGAACAGCGGTGGTGCGGCTTCGGACGGAATGATGCAGTTGAAACGGAGGTTTTGCTTTCAACCCGAACTCCGAAGCCGACGAGGTAGTGGGGCAGGCTTCCAGCCTGTCTCAGCGGGCTTCCAGCCCGCGAAGGCCAGCTAGCAATTGGGCACCACTTCTCACCGAAGAACGCGGGCAAGATGCCCGGTTGGACAGGCTGGAAGCCTGCCCCACTAGCCGGTCACCGGCTCCGACTTCGGAATTTGGGTTCAACGCGGAGACGCAGAGGACGCAAAGTTGCGCAGAGCGGAAACGGATCAGGTCATCCAAGCGGTAAGCGCGACTGCGGTGCCCTCTCTTTGTGTTTCTCCGCGTTCTCTGCGCCTCTGCGGTAAAAGGAAAGCGACATACAACTGCATCGCTCCAGCTCAGAGCCGCTCTGCCAACGCCGCGCTGCTGGCCGCCATGACTGTCTTGTGGAGTGAGTTGCCGTGCGCATCAATCGTGACGACGGCGGGGAAGTTCTCGATCTCCAATTCCCAAATGGCTTCGGGCGAGCCGAACTCCTCGGCGAAATAGACGTTGCGAACCTTCTTCACGCACTCGGCCAGCACCTGCGCCGCGCCGCCGATGGCGTGCAGGTAAACACAGCCGTGCTCCTTGCAAGCCGCGAGCGTCTTGTCGCCCATGCCGCCCTTGCCGATGACGCCGCGCACGCCGAAGTCGCGGATGATCTGCCACTGATACGGCTCCTCGCGGATGGACGTGGTGGGGCCAGCGGCGGTGCAACGGTAGGATCCATCGGGCTGCTTCATCATGACCGGGCCGCAGTGGTAGATGATGCCGTCGCGCAGCGAGACGCCCGACGGCAGCGCGCCGCCCTCATGCAGATACTTGTGCACCGCGTCGCGCCCGGTGAAAACGACGCCCGAGATAGAAACCTCGTCGCCGACCTTGAGCGCGCGGACCTGGGCTTCGGTGAAGGGGAAGGTGAGCTTGGTCATGGGCAGGGGGGGAGTTAAGCACTTTCGGCACTGGCTTTGGCAATGATGGAATCCAACAACTCTTTGCGAAGATGGAGCGACGTCCGCATTGGCAACTCGCGGAGCAACTGGAGCATCACGCCCTTGGGAATCTGTCCCCGCCGACACGAACGGAGTATCAGCCCGATGGTGCCGTGAGTCTGAAAGCCGGCGGCCAAGGCGACGGAGCGCGCAGCTCCATCATCGCTCAGGAGGAATTGCCCGCCCCGCGCCCTCAGGACTGCGAGCGCGGCGCGTTCGCCCGCGTGCAAGGCCAGTTCATCGGCCAGACGTAACAGGTCGTCGGTCAGTGGCGGTGGCTGGGAGATGATTTCGAGATTGGCCAAGGCTGACAACTGAAGGCGTGGGCGATGCCTCAACGCTTCGTCCAACACGGGCTGGGGAACGAGCAGGACCCCGAAATCACCCAGGAGGTCAATCCGCCCCAGCTCATCGAGGTGAATCAACGGTCCTGCATCAAGGACTGCGACAATCTCAGTCGCGGCCATGCAACCCCCACTCGACATCCGCCATGATTTGCCGCTCCTGCAATTCGACCGAGTGCCCGCTCAGGTAGCGCCGCAATGCCTCCAGCACGCCTTCCTCCGGTGACTTGAACCAGCCCGCCGCCACCAGCTTGGCAAGCTGCTCGTGGAGCTGGTCGGGACATTCGATGTTGACGGTCTTCATGGCTCCTTTGTCGCACAGGCCGGCGTCCGTTTCAATTCCTGGCTTGCGCCCGGCCACGCCCGGCGGCGATGTCCTGTTTGGCCTGCGCGACCTTGGCCTTGAAGGCGTCGGTGAACTCCCGTTCGTCCTCGACCACATCCTCCAGCCAGTCCAGCAGCGAGCGTTGGTCTGGCTTGGACAACTGCACCACATCGTGTTCGACCTGTTCGAGCGTCGGCATGGTGGAATTAAAGCGGAAGCGGGCCGCAGCGCAACCTCCCATTCGGCAAGGTGCCTATTCATCTTTCGCATCACTCCCTACGTCATGATTTGGTGGCGGAAGGTGGCCGCAGGCCGGATGAGGGGTGCGGCCACCAACGCCGAGCACGTAACCCCTCACCCCGGCCCTCTCCCCTCCTCCGAGGAAGGGCGAGGGAGGACACGGCGTGTTCTGCCGGTGCCCAGCCAGTCGCCCATTCCCGCCCAGCCTTTGTCGGCGTAGGCTCTTTCGGGGTGCGTAGGAATGTCCGTCGGCAACACGCCATTCTTTGGCAGGTTGCCTTTGCAAAACTCTCCCCATTCAGCCCAGCTCTTGAGGCCAAGTTTGCGAGCAAATGCGCGAGCGTCTTTGAACGTGCGATACTGCCGCAACCGGGGCGCTATGGTTCCAGTGCCCAGCCAGTCGCCCATCCCTGCCCAGCCGTCGTCGTCGTAAGTTCGGTTGGGGTCGGCTGGAATGTCCTGAGGCAACGATTCTCTACAAAACTCACGCCACTCAGTGCTGCTCTTGAGGCCAAGGCCGCGAACAAATGCGCGAGCCTCCTTGAAAGTGCGAAACTGTCGCAACCGGTTTGATATGTTTCCGGTGCCCAGCCAGTCGCCCATCCCTGACCAACCGTGGCTTGCGTAGCAGTGGTGGGGAGATTTAGGAATGTCCGCTGGCAGTTTGCCTTTCTCCGGCAGTTCGCCACGACAGAATCTATCCCATTCCTCCCGACTGCACAGGCCAAGACCACGAGCGAAGGCTCGGGCCTTCTTGAAGGGACGATGCCGACGCAGCCGGGGTGCTATCGTTCCTGTGCCCAACCAGTCGCCCAAACCTTTCCAGCCTTTGTCAGCGTAGATTCTGGACGGACCGACTGGGATATCCGCAGGTAGTCTTCCCGCTCGTGGCAGTTGGCCTTTGGTGAACGCAATCCATTCGACATTGTTCTTTAGCTTGAGTTTGCGGATGAACGCCCTCGCCGCACGAAACGGACGGAATTCTCTGAACCTGTCCGCAATTCGACCAGTCCCCAACCAGTCACCCATGCCCTTCCACCCTTTGCCATCGTAGGTCTGATTAGGAAAGGCTGGAATGTCCGCAGGCAGCCTCCCCACCCGTGGCAGTTGGCCCTTGGTGAAGGCGAGCCATTCAAGGTTGTTCTTCAGCTTAAGTTTGTGGACGAACGCCCTCGCTTCACGGAACGGACGGTATTCCCTGAGGTGAGGCGCTACGTAGCCTGTTCCAAGCCAATCGCCCATACTACTCCACCCTTCGTCGGCGTAGGTTTGCATGGGATTGGCCGGAATGTCTGCGGGCAGCTTTCCCAACTGCGGGTTGCGCCCTTGTGTGAAGGCGAACCATTCCGTTTGGTTCTTCAGTTTGAGATTCCGGGCGAACGCCCGGGCCTCGCGGAACGGACGATACTGCTTGAGGCGGTTTGCAACTCGTCCAGTTCCCAACCAGTCGCCCAAGCCCTTCCATCCCTTGCCGGCGTAGGTCCGATTAGGACAGGCCGGAATGTCCGACGGGAGCCTCCCTGCATATGGCAGTCGGCCTTTGGAGAAGGCACGCCATTCGGCATCGTTCTTCAGCTTAAGTTTGCGGACAAACGTCCTCGCCTCTCGGAACGGACGGTATTCTCTGAACTGGTCCGCGACCCTCCCAGTCCCCAACCAGTCGCCCCAGCTCACCCAACCATTGTCGGCGTATGTTTTGTCAGCACTTGCTGGTATATCCACAGCAAGTGGCTTCCGCCTTGGCACCTTGCCTTTGCAGAAAGCAAACCACTCATCCTTACTTTTGAGTTTCAGGCTCTGGGCAAAAGCCCGGGCTTCATCGAACGGACGCCACGCTATTCGCGCCAGTCGGTCCCAGCACTTGAGTTCGATGTCCCGCACGAACTGCGCGAGGTCAATGCGCTGGGCGAGTCGCTCGTCCAGGTCGAACTCGACGCTGCCGCCGCCGGTGCGCTGCCGCCCTTGGGAAACCGCCCGGAAATACTCGATGATGCGGTCGTCGTTCGCGGCCAGGGCGCGGAGCGTGGTGAGAACTTCCTGAAACGAGTCGGACTCGAAGATGTCGTCCGGCGTGGCATCGGCATCGTGCAGGATGGGCACGATGACGTAGCCCGATTGCTTGCCGGGCGCGGGGCGCAGCGCGCGGCCCACGGCTTGCACGATGTCCACCGCGCTCCGGCGCGGGTCGGCGAACAGCACGCAGTCAATCCCCGGCACATCCACGCCCTCGGTGAGGCACCGCGCATTGGTGATGAGGCCGCGCCCGGTCTGCGCAAACTCTTGGATGACACGACTGCGGGTGCCGGTGGGCGTCTGGCCGGAAACGTGGAAGGTGGCGAGCGCACCATAGTCCGGGAAGGCGCGGCTGAAGGCGTCGTTGTGCGCCTGAAACAGCTCCGCCCGCTGGATGCTGCCGTGGAACGACACCGCATGGCGGATGGGATATTTCCGCATCGCCTTCCGCAGCGCGACGAGGGAGGCCAGCATGTCGGCCTCAATCTCCTTGTTCCATCGCCCCTTGTCCGGCCGCACGAAGATGTTCTCCCGAATCAGCTCCGCGACCTCCTCCCGCGAGACGGCGATGCTGATGATTTTGTAGTCACAGAGGATGGGCGGGTCGTATTCCATCGCCCGCTTGAACGAGAGCAGGTGGAAGGTTTCGCCGTAGATGGCGGGGTTCTCCATGCTCAACACGGTGTCGCTCTGGCCCGCGTAACGCCGCTCGGTGGCGGTCATGAAGAGGCGGCGGCGGATGGGGAGGTTCGCGTCGTGCAGCAGATGGGAGAAGAGCTTGCCGCCGTCGCCCACGGTCTTGTGCGCCTCGTCCATGATGCCGAGGTCAAAGCGGAACCGGGCGGCGCACGCGGCCTTGGATAGAGCTTCGCCGCTCTGGTAGGTGGTGAAGACGACGGTGAGGCCGGGGTGCTTCCGCTTCAGCCACGCGGCGATGTCGTCGGGGTCGGTGAGGCACGGCACGCCAATGTCCTGCCGCAGCACCGTGACGTCATCGCGCTCGACGCGCCCGGCGGATTCATCGCTGCACACGCAAATCCATTCCACGGCCTGACGATTGGCCATCGTCTCGCGCAGCCACACTTTGAGCGTCTGCTTGATGAGGGAAAGGCTCGGCACGGCGATGACGATGCGGCGTGCGTCGAGTTCGCCGGCAATCCAGTAGGCGGTGAGGCGCTTGCCGCTCCCGCACGGCATGATGAGTTTCCCGCGCTTCGCCTTGGCGACGACGTAGTGGTTACGCCCCGCCTTGACCGCCTCCCGCTGGTGCGGGCGCGGCTTCGTGGGTTTCAGCGCGTCGGGCTTGCGTGCGAGGTGCGCCCGGAGCCGTGCCAGGAAATCAGCGTCCAGCCCCTGCCAGACATCCAGCGCGCAGAACCCGATGCGCTCCTGGTCCTTGAGCACATGGGTGATGCGCTCGGTGGTGGAGCAGATGAGGCCGAACGTGAAGCCACGACAGACGCCAAAGGCGAGGCCGGTGAACGTGGAAATCTCGCGCCAGGTCAGGGAGTGGTCGGTGTCCTGCCGATACTTGCACTGGACGGCCCAGAACTCGCCGTCGTTGGTTTCCGCGACGAGGTCAATGCCCTGGTCGGTGGCGGGAAGCTTGAGCTGCTTCGCGATGGCCTGCGGCACTTCACGGTAGAGCCAGACGTGCTTGAGCTTGCTGGCGTATTCCGGCTCAAGCTGGAGGTAGGCTTTGACCAGCTCCTCAAAGAGGTCACCCTTCAGCTTCTCGGACAGGTCACGGAAATTGCGCTGGAGTTCTTCCCATGAGGAGCAGTTGCAAAGGACAGCGCGCAACCTTGTGTGTCTGCTCGCGCGTGTCATCCGAGGAGTTACTTGCCCGTGAGCGCCTTTTTCCGCCGTAGGGCCACCGGCTTCTTGACCTCGATGAAGCGCCCTCGCTTGACGTCCCAGCGGACGACCTTGTGACCGGAGTCCCACTGGCGTGAGCGGGCGTCCTCGCCGATGGCCCGGACATCGAAGCCGAACTTGGCGGCTTGCGCCTCCTTGATCCGCCGCACTTCTTTGACAATCGGGTCTTTCATAGGTCGTGTGTTCCCATCAGTTCCGCTGGCGTGACGATGACCGGGCATAAACAGCCGTTCGCCTCGCACAACGTCTTCACCTTGGGGTAGATTTCGCCGTTGTTCAAGTGAGTGCAGTTCCACGTGAGCAGAAAGTGAACTCCATGCGCGGCGGCAATCGCGACGCGCAATGCGTCCTTCGCGGCTTTCTGCGGCAGGGCGTGCCGGCTCACGATCTGTTCCGCCAAGTCCAATGCCAGGTCTGAGATTTCCAGGCGGGGAATATCGCGCAGAACTGCCAGCCGTTCGACGGCTGCCGCGACGTCGCCGGCTCCGCACTCATCTTCCACAAGCTGCGAAACACGGAGGCTGAATCTGTCACAGCGTTTGGCCCACCATTCCTTCGTGATGGCTTGATGGACGGCGCGCAGCGGGACTTTGCTCGGCCAAGCCGTCAGGTAGCTCGGAATCGTCGTCTCCAGATAGAGCGTCGGCTTCATTCAGCACGCTCAATACAGCCACTTCTCAATGTTCCCATCCGCACCGAGCGTCACGCCCTGCCGGCGGTAGGCCCAGCACATGTAGCTCACGCTCACGAAGAACGACGCGGGCACGCGGTTGGCCGCGCAGATTTTCACGCCGAGCAAGGTCGTCTTGCCGCCGAAGCCCATCGGGCCGATGCCGAGTTCGTTCGCGGTCTTCAGGATGTCCTGCTCCAGCGCGTCCAGCTTCGGGTTCGGATTGCGGTCGTCGAGGAGGCGGAGGAACTGCTGCTTGCTGAACTCGTAGCCGGTCGCGCGGTCGCCGCCGATGCACACGCCGAGGATGCCCGGGCCGCAGCCCTTGCCCTGCGCTTGGAGCACGGCGTCGAGGATGGCTTTGCGGCAGCCGTTGAGGTCGCGGTTGGCGTGGAGCTTCTCGGCGGGCAGCGAGTATTGCGCGCCGACGTTCTCGCAGCCGCCGCCCTTGAGCACGAGGCGCACGGCGATTTCCGGCGAGCGATGCTGGTGGAAATGCATGGCGGGCGCGCCGGGGCCGAGGTTCGTGCCGTCGTTCTTGCCGGTGAGGGAATCCACGGAGTTCTGGCGCAGGAAACCCTTGGCCGTCGCCTCCTTCACCGCCTCGCGCGCGGCCTCTTCGCAGGCGATCTGGTCGAAGCCCACGGGGCAGTCCACGTAGAAGATGACGCTGCCGGTGTCCTGGCAGATGGGCTGGGACTTGCGCTTGGCCAGCTCGATGTTCTGCTCGATGATCTTGAGCGCGCTGGCAGCGATGGTGCCTTTCTTCTCGTTCTCCAGCGCCGTGACGAGCGCGCGGTTCACGTCATCCGGCAGCTCGGCGGAGGTGCGGCGGATCAGCTCCACCAACGAGTCTTTCAAAGCGTTCATGTCGCGGCACGGTAGGAACGAGGGGCGGGGGTGTCAATTGAACGCAACACAGCCCGTGACCCGAATGGAAAGATCCGCCCAAATCAGGGCAGGACGGGGATTGGCCAACGCGAAAACCCTCCCGTCCGAATCACCGCGCCTCCGCCACCTGCCGCGCGATTTCCTCGCCGATGGCCAGCGAAGCCGTCGCAGCGGGGCTGGGTGCGTTGAGGACGTGCAGCGCCTTCGGACGCGCGACGAGGCAGAAATCCTGCACGAGCGTGCCGTCGGGGGACATCGCTTGCGCGCGCACTCCCGCGCCGCCGGGGGCGAGATCGGACTCCCGGATTTCTGGGACGAGCCGCTGGAGGGATTCGCAGAAGAGGCGCTTGCTGAAGCTGCGTTTCATTTCCTCCCAGCTCATGCGCTTGTGCCGGCCGAGGAAGTTCCACAGGCCCTTGAAGGTAACCGCGTCCCACAGGTCGCCGACGTTGATGTCCGACTTCGTGTAGCCTTCGCGGGAGAAGGCGAGGACTGCGTTCGGCCCGGCCTCGATGCCGCCGTGGATCATCCGCGTGTAATGCACGCCGAGGAACGGGAACTGCGGGTCGGGCACCGGGTAAATCAGATGCCGCACAAGCGACTCGCGGTCCTTCTTGAGCTGATAGTATTCGCCGCGAAACGCGACGATGCGCACGTCGCGGCGCTCGCCGGCCAGCTCGCTCACGCGGTCGCTGTGCAGGCCGGCGCAGTTCACGATGAACGTGCCTTCGAACGCGCCCGCTGTGGTCTCCGCCACCCAGCCGGCCGCGTGCTCGCGCAAGGCCGTGACGCGCGCGGAGATCACGACGCGGTTCCCGGCCTTGGTGATCAGCTCCAGCATCGTGGCGCAGACCTTCGCGTAGTCCACGATGCCTTCCTGCGGCACTTGCAACGCCGCGACGCCTCCGACGTGCGGCTCGATCCCGCGCATCTGCTCGCGGTTCAGCCAGCGTAGTCCGGCGAGTCCATTCTGTGCGCCGCGTGTCTGCAAGTCCTTCAGCCGCGCGACCTCGGTGTCGTCCACGGCCACGACGAGCTTGCCGCAGACATCGTGCGGGATGGCGTGCGTGCGGCAGAACTCTGTCATCTCCGCGACGCCGCTGACGGCGAGGCGGGCCTTGAGCGAGCCGGGCTTGTAGTAGAGGCCGCAGTGCAACACGCCGCTGTTGTGCGTGCTCTGGTGGCGACCGACGCCAGGTTCCTTTTCGAGGACGGTGATGCGGGCGTCCGGGAGTTTGCGCGCGAGCTTGATGGCGGTGGCCATGCCCACGATCCCGCCGCCGATGATGAGGAAGTGCTGGTCAGCCACAGAGCGAGGGAGGCTCTGCGGTTAGTCCTGATCCGCACGCTGCTGCGCGATCGTAAGCCCGGTCATGGTGCGCAAGGGCAGAAGTTGAATTAGACCATTTTCCAGCGGCAGCAAGACAGCAGCCCGCTCACGGGTGAAGGCCAGGAAATCACGATGTGGAGGCGGATACGTGCGCCCGTCAGCCATCTGAATCTCAAAGGGCTGTCCAGAATCCAGCGCCTCGTGAATGTCATCCACAGTCATGGCTGGAGTCTGCCCACTGGAAGTGTTCTGTCAACCAGCTGTTACTTCGCCGGCCACCACGCGTCGAGCAGCGTGGTCAGGTGCTCAACCTTGGCCGTGTTCGCACCGGCAAGGTTCTTTTCCTCATGCGGGTCTTTGGCGAGGTCGTAAAGCTCCACCACATCATCAGGCTGGTTCCGCTTGTTGGGCACGATGAGCTTGGTGTCGCCCTCGATCACCCAACGCCACTTCAAGCTGGAGGCGGGGTTCTGCATATCCACGAAGTTGTGCGTGAAGCATTCGCCATAGACCGCCCTGCGCGCGGCGACGGCTTTGTCGTCGAGCAAGTTGAGGCCGGGCATCTGCGGCGTGGGCTTGAGGCCAGCGGCGACCAGGAGCGTGGGCATGAGATCGAGCGAGCTGGCGAGGTGCGGCGACTTCTGCGGCTGCACCTTGCCCGGCCAGCGCACCATGATGGGCGTGCGCAGGCCGCCGTCGTATTGGGACTGCTTGGACTTCTCTGCGTAGCGGCCCGTGGTGGGGTTGGTGATCCAGCCGTTGTCGGTGACATAGACGACGATGGTGTTGTCCGCGAGCTTCTGCTCGTCGAGATGCGCGAGGAGCTGGCCGCAGGTTTCATCGAACCAGTCCACCATCGCCCAATACTTCGCGACCTGAAGCGACGGGGTCTTGTCCTTGTATTTGTCGAGGAGCCGCTGCGGCGGCGTGTGCGGGTCGTGCGGCATCATCGGCGCATACCAGACGAAGAACGGCTTCTTCTCCTGCTTGGCGGTGGCGATGAAATCGTAGATCGGCTGCATGGTCTTGCGACCGATGTCGAGGCCGGCGTCGCCATGTCGCCCGCCTTGGGTCATACCGTGCGTGAACCCGCCTCGGCTGTAATGCTTCTGCCACCACTTGCCGGTCTGGAGGCTGAGATAACCCTGCTTGGCCAGCTCGCGCGGCAGCGTTGGCACGGCCTCGATGAACTTCGACATCAGCTCGCGCCCGTCTGCGAAGTGCTTCGACTTTTGGAACTCCGCGCCCTTCAAGCCCGGCACCGGCGGCGGGTCGTTGCTCGTGACCTTGTGCTGGTGCGGATACAGGCCGGTGATCATGGACGCGAGGCTCGGGCAGCAGAGGCTGGACGGCACGTAGCCGCGCGTGAAGGTCAGGCTCTGCGCCGCGAGCTTGTCGAGATGCGGCGTCTTGAGATGCGGATGCCCCATGAAGCCGTAGTCGCCCCAGTGATGGTCGTCCGAGACTATCATCACGATGTTCGGCGGGGCTGCGGACAGGCGGAGTGCGACGAGGAGGAATGCGGCGGCAAGGGCGGCGCAACGGAGCAAGTTCATTGCGGAGTTAAGGCCGAGAGAACGTGCGTTGTCAAACCCGCCCGCCGGCTCCGGACGTGCCGTGGTTGCCGTCGTCCGCGTCCCGCTCACACCGTCAACTGCCGCTCGCGCGCCGTCACCTTCCAGCGCTCGCCGGCCTGGCCGGCACGCACCGTGGTCACGAACGAGTGCAGCGCGACCGTCGGACAGATGTGGCGCGGGATGCCGTAGAGCACGTCGCCCACGGCGAACTCGCTCGCGCGCACCGTCTCCACGACTAGGTGCTCTTCGCTCTGCATCACCGCCGGGGCATCCGGTAGGTTCAGGAACTTCACGCGCGGATGAGGGTTTTCCGCCGCGACCGCCTTGTGGCCAAGGTCGAGGCACAGACGGTTCTCGCCCGGCTTGCTGATGACGCGTGTGAGCAGCACGGCGGCGGACAGAAAGTCCATGTCCGGCAGCATCGTGCCGTAGCCAAAATCCCACAGCACGCAGGTGCCGGGGCTGCATTCCACGTCCGGGCGTTTCGCATGGATGGGGAAGGTCGGCGTGCCCCCGGCGACGACATTGGGCACCGGCAGTTGCGCTACCTTCAACTCAGCGCGCAACTGCACCACCGCCGCCCACTCGCGCTCGCACTGCTCGGTGCGCTGGGCGAGGTTCGTCACGTGGTTGTGGCCGTCGTAGCAGTGCAAGCCCGCCGCGCGCAGCCCCGGCGTGCTGGCGATGAGCCGATACAACTCCACCGCCTTCGGCCCCGGCACGACGCCGGTGCGGTGCATGCCCATGTCCACGTCGAGGTAAAGGTCCAGCGTGCGCCCCGCTGCCGCGAAGGCGGCGCCCAGCGCGCGGATGGCGTCCGCATCATCCGCCACGGCGGAGAACTTCGTCCCCGGGAACTTCTGCGCCAGCGCGAGCAGTCGGCCCACGTTCGGCCCGACCGGTTGATACGCCAGCAGCGCGTCCGGCGCGCCACAGCCCGCGACCATCTCCGTCTCCGCGATGGTGGCGCACTTGAACTTCGTGATGCCCAGCCGGAGCTGGAGCTGGATGAGGTCGGGCATTTTGTGCGTCTTCATGTGCGGCCGCAGCCGTGCGGGACCGCCCGTGATGGCGATCATCCGCCGCACGTTCTCCGCCACACGGTCGGGATACACGAGCAGCGAGGGCGAGGGCACTCCAGCGACGTTGGCGACGCGAAACCAGTCAGGATTCATGGGGAGAGATTTAGGGAAACGATGCGCGCACGGAAGCGAATTGTCGGAACGAGAACCAAGGGCGAAGGCAGGGGCGCGTGGTTTGAGCGGCGCTTCAGTCGTTATAAACAAACGTCCAGTTGGCGCCGTGCTGGAAGTCTGGCGCGTTCTGGGTGGCCTGCAAATACTCCACGTGCGAATCCGCGAACGTCACGTTGCCGAAGCCCAGCCGGGTTGGGTCATGCCAGTAGGCATATTGGAAGGCAGCGCTGTTCAAAGCATGGGCATTGAACGAGTAATCATTGACCACGATGACGCGGACCGGATTGTTGACCTGGGTGGCGCGCTTTAGGAAAAGCCCCTTGGTCCCATCGTTGTTGTTGGCGGCGCTGTTGTAGAAATGGCTGCTGCCGAACGTGTCGAAGATGGTGGGCTTGCGGTTCATCGCCCAGGAGCCGGCGAGCGCGCCGCGATCACTCGGGCAGCGGAACGCCAGCGCCGCGCCCTCACTGGTGGTAGTCACCGGCCCGCTGAGGCTGACGTAGGCGTTGAGGAGTCGGTTGGCGACAACGTATTCGGTGCCGTTCTTGCCGCCATACGAGTAGTAGGTGTAGACGGGGTCCGGCAGACCAGTCGCGGGATTGACGCCCGTGGGGAACCGGTCGTCGTGATCGCCTTGATAGAGGGCATGGGCCACGGCCTGCTGCTTCAAGTTCGAGACGCACTGAACCTTTTTGGCCTTCTCCTTCGCCTTACCCAGCGCCGGCAGGAGCAGTCCGGCAAGTATGGCGATGATGGCGATGACCACCAGCAGCTCGATCAACGTGAAGGCCGGGGATGAACAGGAGCGGCCCAGCCTACGGCACGGGCCAGCTTGTGGACGGACAAACCAAGCAGTGGCGTTCATGGCAGCAAAGATTCTTCTTCGAAGAAACATGACACAGGCTTGATAGGCCGAACGTCCGGGTAGGAAGGTCGCGGGTCAAGTCCTGTTTTGTGGCCTTGCTTGGGCGCGAGCCTTCCTTGGGATGCTCGGCTCGTCACTCTGGCTGACAGGAAGGCGAACCCACTGGTTTCGCCCCTCGCAAAAGGGCGCCTAACCTACGCTCACGGCACAATCTCAAACACCGCTTCGACCTCCACCGCGACGTTGCTGGGCAGGGAGGCGACGCCCACGGCGCTGCGCGCGCCGAGGCCGCGCTCGCGTCCGAACACGTCGAGCATCAGCTCGCTAAAACCGTTGATGACCTGCGGCTGGTCCTTGAAGCCGGGCGGGCAGTTCACCATGCCCAGCACCTTCACCACACGACGCACGCGGTCGAGGCTGCCCAGCTCCTGTCGCAACTGCGCGAGGATGGCGAGGCCGCACTGGCGCGCGGCGTCCTTGCCCTGCGCAACGGTGAGTTCCTCGCCCACGCGACCCGTGATGAGCTTGCCGTCCGCGTAGCGAGAGATGTGGCCGGAGACGAACGCGAGGTTCCCGCTGACGACCACGGAGGTGATCGTGGCGGCGGGGCCGGGCTTGGTGGGGGCTGGCAGGGTGAGCTTCAGCTCCGCGACGCGGCGCTCGATAGTGTCCGGCAGCGGAGTAACGGTGGTGGTGACTTGCGGTTGAGGCGAAGGGGCTTGGCAGGCAGTGAGGAGCGTGCAGACCAGCAGGGTCGCTGAGATGAGAAGGCGGGGAAGAGCAGGATTAAGATTAAGATTACGAGCAGGAGTAGGAACAGCGGTGACGGACGGTTTTGGCTTCGTGCTCATAATCTTGATCCTAATCCTGCTCCCGCCTTTCACCTCAGCTCAAAGATGCACTCCACCTCCACCGCGATGTTCCCCGGCAGCGGGCCCATGCCCACGGCGCTGCGCGCGCCCACACCCGCGTCGTCGCCGAACACGTCGCGCATCAACTCGCTGAAGCCGTTGATGACCTTCGGGTGGTCGTAGAAGTCGGCGGCGGTGTTGACCATGCCCAGCGTCTTCACGAGGCGCTTCACGCGGTCGAGGCTGCCCAGCTCGTTGCGCACGGTGGCGAGGATGGCGAGGCCGACCTGCCGCGCGGCGGCCTGTCCTTGCTCCAGGTTCAAGTCCTTCCCCACGACGCCGGTGATCATGGTCTTGTCGGTCTTGAGCGGGCCGTGGCCGGAGACGTAGCACATGTTCCCGGCGATGACGACGGGCTTGTAAACGTGAGCGGGCTTCGGGGCGGCGGGGAGTTCGAGCTTGAGTTCGGCAATGCGGGCTTCTGCGCTCACGGGCAATGGTATTGGGGCTGTGGTTTCGGTAGAGACGAACCCGAGTTTCCGGCGGGCGCAGGAGCGCGGCAAGGAGTTTTTCCTGTCGGACGTTGCTCACTCCGCGCCGACCGTTGACCTTCGTTGCGTCAAAGTCCCCGCACCGCAACCCGTCCGACTCGCTTCCGGGAAAAATCCTTGCCCCACCATTAGCAGGGTGCTACCAACACTCAGCGTCTATTTGCAGTGGTCGGGCGCGTTTATGCGTTGTGCCAAGTGCGGCTGCCTCGACGACAAAGTCATTGATTCCCGGGGTTCACGGGAAGGCTCCACCATCCGCCGCCGGCGCGAGTGCCTCAAGTGCGCGCATCGCTTCACCACCTACGAGAAGATTGAGCACGCCGGCCTCATGGTCGTGAAGCGCGACGGCCGCCGCGAGGAGTTCACCAAGGAGAAACTGCTCGGCAGCCTCAAGGCCGCCTGTGCCAAGCGCCCCGTGCCTGCGGCGGAGATCGAGGTGCTCGCCGAGAGCATCACCGACCGTGTCACCGACGAGTTCGACTCCGAGGTGCCCAGCCAGGCCATCGGCGAGATGGTCATGGTCCGCCTGCGTGAGTTGGACAAGGTCGCCTACGTCCGTTTCGCGAGCATCTACCGGCGCTTCGAGGAGACGGAGGACTTTCTGGACGCGGTAAAACACCTGGAGGCCAAACGTGATACAGCTACATTCCCACTGCCTGGTATTTGAGACGGCCAACGGCGAGCACATCCCCTGCTCCGTCGAGGATGTGAGCGTCGAGGTCATCGGCGAGGCGGTGGACCAGCTCGACCACGAGATCGTCAAAGAGGCCGCCGCCGCCGTGCTCCACTACTTCAAGGTCGAGCGGAAGCAGACCATCGTCACCATCGCGGAGTTCACCGCCGCGCTCGAGGGAGTGCTGCGCGGCCTCGGCCTCATCGTCAACAGCACCGAACCAAAACCCGCGCCCGCGCTCGCCGGCCCCGTGGCGGAGACGAGCCTGGACGACCTCGCGGTGGAAACCGGTGACGGCGGGGAACTGCTCTTCTTCCCGCGCCTGCGCGAGGAGATGCGCCAGCAACTCAGCCAGTCCCCGCGCCTCGTGCGCTTCAACAACCTGCACGACTGCGTGAAGCGCCTCGTGGGCGCGCGCCGCTGGTGCGACCGCTGCCGCGCGATGAGCGACCAGATTGTGGGCTACCTCCGCCAGTGCCTCGACGAAAACCACCGGACGGACTGCGCGCTGGTGGTGAGTTAGGCGCGATGCTGGTGGGCGGGCGGGCAACAACGCAGAATCGTTTTTTGTGAACAGCGATTACAAACTCATTTCCAATGCGGACGATTGGGCGTTGGTCAGCATCGCTGGATGGGATTGCGATGGCATTGTCTTGCCCAGGAAGAAAATCAAAGACCTGCAAATGCAGGTCGAAGCCATTCAGGGTTATGTCAACCCCGATGGACAGCATGTGGCACACGTTCTCTGGGAGCAGTTGGAGATGCTACTGTCCGCGACGGAAGCAAAAGCCCCTCCGATAGCCACCGGCTAGTTTTACCGCCATGAGCAAAACCCTCTTTGAACGCATCGCTGCGAAGGAGATTCCGGCGAACTTGGTTTACGAAGACGAGCACGTCATCGCCTTCCGCGACCTCCACCCGCAGGCGCCCACGCACATCCTCATCGTGCCGCGCAAGCCCATCCCCCGCATCGCCGAGGCCACGCCCGCCGACCACGCGATGCTCGGCCACCTGTTGCTGAAGGCGGCGGAAGTCGCCAAGCAGGCCGGCCTCACCCACGGCTACCGCCTCGTCATCAACAACGGTCCCGACGGCGGCGAATCCGTCCCGCACCTCCACTGCCACATCCTCGGCGGCCGCGCGATGAGCTGGCCGCCGGGGTGAGCGAGCCGAATGGAGTGATGGAGAGTTGGAGTGTTGGGGTAGAGAAGGAAACGCCTGCGGAAGCCAAGCGATTCGGCATGCCAATCCTCCATCACTCCCCCACTCCGCTCGGCCCTCGTTTCCGCGACTACTTCTTCGGCTCTTCCTTCTTCTTGAAGAGATCGCCGATGCCCTTGGGGACACCCTTGGCCGCGTCAACGGCGGCTCCGCCCACGTTTTTGGCGGCGTCGGTCACGGCCTTGGCTCCACCACTGAGGAAGCCGCCCACGGCAGCCGTGGTCTTGGTCATGACTTCCTTGATCACCACCTTGATGACCTCGGCGGGGGTGACGCCGTCCGCGCCTTGGCCGAGGCCGGTGAGCTTGATGTCGGGCAGTGGGATAGTGGCGGACTTGCCGCCGAGGATGGTCATGCTGAGGTTGATCTTCGTGTTGGAGATGGTCAGCTCATCCACTTGCAGCTTCTTGCCGAGCGCGGCCTTCTTGTCCTTGTCAGCGGGTCCGAGCAGCGCGGCGACATAGGCGTCCACGTTCTCCTGAATCTTGCCAAGGTTGCTGCCGCTGAGGCGGCCCTCGAAGGTGATCTCCGCGCCGTCGGCCTTGATGGACTCCACAACGATCTTGTCGCCGAGGAGGGACATGGGCTTCACCTGGAGGCTGGCGGTGCCGAGCTTCACGGCGTTGGGCGTCTTGAAGCCCTCGGGATTGCCGATGACTAGGCCCTTGATCTCGCCGCCCCCGGAAAGCGCGGAGATGCTCACGCTGTCGAGCTGGATGGGGGCCTTGATGACCTCCGGGCCGAAGCTGGTGACGCCATTCTTCACGATGGAGTTGAGCGAGAGCATCAGCGCGAAAGCGGCGATGACGGCGACAACGACCAGACCGACGAGGATTTTGACAAGTGTGCTTTTCATAGTTTGGAGGCGGGAACGGAAGGTTTCAGTCCCTCAACGCGGGAAATCCTACTCACGAATCGGGCGCGTCCAATCGCAGATTGACTTGGAGCGCTGGCTTCCAAGCCGGCTTTGGGCGACCGCTCGGTGTTTGGCATTCCACGCCTCGCGCCGGCTGCAAGCCCGCGCTCCACACTAAAGCCGGGCGTCAGCCCGTGCGCCGCGCAAGGGCGGATGAAGCGGGGCCATGAACTCAGCGGGGGCGCAGTCGGAGCAGAGGATTTGCTGGCCGACCAGCTCGACATGGCGCAGAGAGAACACGCGGCGGCAGCCATCGCACTGCTCCATCTTCTCCATCGCCACGCCAGCGCCGGAATACACGATGCGCGTCAGCGCCGAGCGGAGCGAGGGCTTGCCGTGTCGGGCGCTCATGTGACGCCCGTGGGTGACAAGCGACGCAGCGAGTGTCAACGTTGTGTTACGGTAAAGTTACCAACCGGTGACGCATCCTCACGCGCCGACGCGGCGGACCAGCTCGGGGAAGCGGCACTCGTCGCACAGCGCGTTGGAGTGCTCGCAGAAGTCGCGGACGATCTGGAGCAAGCCCTGTTGCGCAGAGGCGCGGAGGAAGAGTCCACGCGGCGGGCTGCCGGCGAAAAGGCGTTCGCGCGCGAGCCGCAGCGCGGAGTTGTCCTCCCCGGCGGGCCACGCGAGGAAGCGCGCTTGGGCGGCGGTGCGGAGCTGCGCGTTCCGGCGAGCGCTGGCGCGCGCCCAGAGCCACGGGAAGAAGACGTTCATCGAAAGGTCGGTGAGCCGTGCGTCGCCGAGCAAGGGCTGCGGCTTTTTCAAGCGCGGGGATTTCAACGTCCAGTGCCACGACCAGAAATCGTCGCCGGGCGGCTGGAGCAGTTCGAGGAGTGAACCCGGCAACTGCGCTTCGGGAACTTCGCGCGTGAACCAGCGATCCAACCGCGCGGGCAGGTCGCCGCTCGCCAGCCAATGCGCGGCGAGCGCGAGGCGGCGGAGTGGCTGGTTCGCCGGGCGCAGTCCGCTCATCCGCCACGCGGCGCGGGGCAGAATCACTTCGCCGAAACGCTCGCGCTCGCGCCACCACGCATCCCAGAGCTGGCGCAGATACTCCGCATCCGCACCGCGACTGCGAGGCAGCTCGGCGGGCAGCAGTCCGCTCCAGCCGGTGAGCCGCGCTTGCCAAAGCTCGACGGTGAGTTTGTCGCTGGACGCGCCCGCCAGTTCCGCGAGGCAGCGCATGGGCCAGACGTTGTGCTTGTAACCGAGCGCGGTGAAGAGGCCTTCCCAGAGCGCTTGCTCCCAGCCGCACTGCCGCGCACGGGCGGCGAGTTGCGCGGCCTTCAACTGAAGCCGGACGAGCGCGGCTTGCTGGAGGATTGCGTCGAGCTGCTCGCGCGGCAGTTCGTGCAAGGGACCGTAGCACTTGCCCGCGAGTCCGCCGCCGCGCCACGAGTCCTCGCCGCCGAACCACTCGCTCAACTCCCCCAGCGGCGCGTCGAGCCGGGACTTGAGCGAGAGCGTGGGCAGACCGTCGGTGTCGCTGCCGTCCCAGACCACGTGCAGCACGACGGCGCGGAAGTTCGGGTTCACGTCGTGCCGGTGCGCTCGCCAGCCGCTCGTGGCCAAGTCCACTTCCACATCGCCGCGCAACGGCGTCTCGCTGCCGAACTGCACGATGGCGTCGCGGAAGTCCGGCCCGGCCTCGCGGTTCAGAAAGCCCGGATGCAACACGCGCACGGTGCGACCGTCTGCGAGGGTGAGGGTATCCCGCAGCACGCGCTGGTGTTGCCAGATCGCCTGCAGCAACCGCTCCGGCGGCGGGCCGTCCTCGCGCAACGGCCCCGCGCCCGGAGGCGACGCGCGCCAGATGGAGTAGAGATTGGAGGGGAGGGGCATTGGGAACTTTTCTGTCCGGAGGATACAGAGCGTGTCAGCGGACGCAGCGCTTTTCCCTGCTCGCTGTAGCGGCGGTCTGTGACCGCCGTTTGCGCAACCCGGCGCTCACAGAGCGCCGCTACAACCCGCGCCGCGCACTTGCACCACGCCGCCGACATCTCCACACTTTGCGCCACTATGTCGTGGACAGTGCTCATCACCGCCCGGGCCGCCGAGGAAGTTGGCCAACCCGCCTATCAACTCCTGCGCGATTCCGGCTGCGAAGTCGTGCTCGCGCCCAAGTTCGGCCCGCTCAGCGCTGACGATGTCCAGGCCTACATGGGCGGCTGCGATGCGACGTTGTGCAGCGCGGACAAATACACGCCCGCCGTGCTGCAGCACGCCAACGCCGCCGGCATCAAGTGTCTCTCGCGCTGGGGCGTGGGCTACGACTCCATTGACATCGCCACGGCCACGCGGCTAGGCATCGTGGTGGCCTTCACGCCGGGCATGCTCGATGGCGCGGTGGCGGACTACACTTGGGCGCTGCTCTTCGCGCTCGCGCGGCGCGTGCACGAGGGCCACATCGTCATGCGCGACAACCGCTGGTCGGTTGCGTGGGGCCACGACGTGTCGAACAAGACGCTGGGCATCATCGGCTGCGGGCGCATCGGCCAGGCCGTGGCGAAACGCGCGTCAGGCTTCAACATGAAAATTCTCGGCCACGACATCGCGCCAAACCCGCACGCAGAGGCGCTTGGGGTGAAGTTCGTCTCCCTCGACGAGCTGCTGGCGCAGAGCGATTTCGTCTCCCTCAACTGCGCGCTCACGCCGCAAAACCGCGGCCTCATCGGCGAGGCGCAGTTCAAGAAAATGAAGCCCAACAGCTACCTCATCAACACCGCGCGCGGCGCGCTCGTGGACGAGGCCGCGCTGGTTCGCGCGCTGGAGCAAAAGACCATCGCCGGGGCCGCCGTGGACGCCTTCACCACCGAGCCACTGCCCAACGATCACCCGCTGCGACGCTGTCCAAATGTGCTGCTCACGCCGCACCAGGCCTTCAATGGCCGCGAGACCGGCGAGCGCGTCAGCCTCGCCGCCGCGCAGGCCATCGTGGATCTCATGAACGGCAAGAAGCCGACGCATGTGGTGAACGGGGATGTGTTCCAGTCGCCAGTGTTGCGGGCAAAGCTGAAGTGATGGCCCGCAAACAGGCTTTTCTCCTGCTCGGTTTTCGTCTCGCGACTGCGGGACTGCTCTTCACGGTTCCCGGTTTCGCTGCGGACTGGCTTTACCTCGACAACGGCCAAGTTCGTCTCGGTGTGGATCGTGCGGCGGGGGCGAGCATCGGCTTCTTCGGCGAGAGCGCGACGGGGCGGAACTTGCTGAACCATTTCGACAAGGGCCGGTTTATCCAGCAGTCCTACTACGGCGCGAAGGACGGCTCCGACTGGAACGGCAAGCCGTGGCGTTGGAATCCCGTGCAGGGCGGCGGCTGGCGCGGCGAGCCGGCGCGCACGCTGGCCTTCACCAACACCGCGACCACACTCTACGCGAAGACGCTGCCGAGACATTGGGCCACCGGCGTGGATTTGCCGGAGGTGGTGATGGAGGAGTGGTTGGCGTTGACCAACCGCGTCGCGCACTTGCGCTTCCGCATGACTTACGGTGGCACGACGAATCATCCGCCCGCGCATCAGGAACTGCCCGCTGTCTTCGCGGACCTCGCGCTGGCCAACCTTGTTTACTACCAAGGCGGCGCACCGTGGACGAGCGGCACCCTTGCGCGCCGCGTGCCCGGCTGGCCTAACGAGTATGCGAAAGGGCTGGCGGAGAATTGGGCCGCCTTCGTGGACGAGCGCGACTGGGGCCTCGGCGTCCACTTCCCCGGCACGACGGAGGTGACTTGCTACCGCGCCCCTGGCAAGCCCGGGCCGTCCGGCAGCGGTTGCTCCTACCTCGCGCCCATCCGCACGCTGGCAATCACGAATGGCTTCAAGCTGGAATACGACGTGTTTCTTGCGGTCGGGACGGTGGAGGAACTGCGCGACAGGTTCCGTTCATTGGCCGACGAGTTGAGGAAGAAGCCGGTGGCCCGCGAAACACGGGAATAGGCGCGAAAGGAAGAATCGGCTCGCAAATTCACCCTCGTTCGCGTCCATTTCCGGGCACCAAACACATGAAAAAAAACCACGTTCGCGCCAAACTCAAACGCGGTGAGCCGAGCTTCGGCACCTGGCTCGCGCTGCCCGACCCCGTCGCTGCCCGGCTCATGTCCGGCCTGGGCTTCGACTGGCTCACCTGCGACATGGAGCACTCGGGCTACAACTTCGAGACTGTGTCCAACAGCTTCATGGGCATCGCCACCGGCGGTTGCGCGCCGCTCGTGCGCGTGCCGTGGAACACCGGCGAGAACATCAAGCGCGTCCTGGACCTCGGCGCGTGGGGCGTCGTCGTCCCCATGGTCAACTCGCGAGCCGAGTGCGAAGCCGCCGTCCAGCACACGCGCTATCACCCCATCGGCAATCGCTCCGTGGGCGGGCAGTTGCACGCGCCGAACTTCGGCACCGACCCCGCCACCTATTTCGAGAAGGCCAACGACGAAATCCTCCTCATCGTCATGATCGAGCACGTCGAGGGCGTGAAGAACCTCGACGCGATCCTCAGCGTGCCGGGCATTGACGGCGTGTTCATCGGGCCGAACGACTTGCACAAGAGCATGGGCCAGAAGCCGGCCTTCGACAGCGCCTACCCGCCCTTCGTGGACGCGCTCAAGGCCGTGCGCGAGACCGCGAAGAAATACGGCATCGCCTCCGGCATCCATGTGCCGGACGTGGAGTCCGCCAAGCGCCGCGCGGCGGAGGGCTTCCAGTTCATCGCCGTCGCCAGCGAGCTGGGGATGATGCTTGCGAAGGCCCGCGAGAACGTGGCCGCGCTCGGCCTCAAGCCCGGTGGAGCCGCAGCGAAGTATTGAGGCACCACTGCAAAAGTGCTGGGTGGGGCTGAACTCTTTTCCTTGCCACCCGCCCTCGCTTCTCCCGACACTCCGCGCCAGTCAGCAACCATCAACCCAAAGGCCACACCATGTCCGTCCGCCGCCTCCCCGTTTACATCCTCGCCGACTGCTCCGGCTCCATGAACGGCGCGCCCATCGAGTCCGTCAAGTCCGGCATCCGCTCCCTCCACAGCGAGCTGATGGGCGACCCCTCCGCCGTCGAGTGCGCCTACCTCAGCGTCATCACCTTCGACGCCAACGCCCAGCAAGTCGTCCCCCTCACCGAGCTGACCAGCTTCGTCCCGCCCGACATCCGGGCCGGCGGCACCACCTCCTTCGGTGCCGCCCTCAAGCTCCTCATGGACTGCGTGGACCGCGAAGTGCAGAAGACCACGCCCGAGAAGAAGGGCGACTGGAAGCCCCTCATCTTCATCTTCACCGACGGCGAGCCGACCGACGACTGGGAAGCCCACGCCGCCACGGTCAAGCAGCGCCGCCCCGGCAACCTCATCGCCGTGGCCTGCGGCGAAAAAGCCGACCCCGACGTGCTCAAGCACTGCACCGAGACCGTTCTGGTGATGAAGGAAATGACCCCCGACGCATTCAAGCAGTTCTTCAAGTGGGTCAGCGCCTCCATCAAGCAGACCAGCCAGAAAATCGGCGCCCCCGCCCCGTCCCCCGCCCCCACCCCCGCCCCCGCCCCCGACGCGATGCCCACCGTGCCCGGGATGCCCCCGCCCCCCCCGGCCCCGATGGAAGGCATCTCCCTGCCCCCGCCCCCGCCGCAGATTGTGATTCATGTGTGAGGTGAGATGTGGATTTCTGGGGCTTTTCCATCTTCGCGTATTGGCGGGCTACGCTGCCTGCCATAGGTTCCATTTTCTCATACGTGAAAATCACCGACGCCATGCATGACAGCCTTTTGAGGAGGACACTTGGAGGTGCCATGATAGTCTTGGGACTCACCATTGGCGTGTTCTGGGAATTGCGACGCCACTCCGCTAATGACTAGCTATCCCAGCCAGCGGCCTAGCGGGTTGACTGGCATTCTGCGGTTAGCTTTTCACTCCTCCCGCTGGGCGAGGGAGGGCGTCCGTCCGCCTCGGGTCGGAGGGAGCACCGCCGGCCTCCACCGCCACGCGAAGGCCCACATTGGTAGGGCGCGTCTGTCCCAGCGCGCCGGTTGGGCGTCCCTCCACCGCAGAGGCGCGCTGAGGACAGACGCGCCCTACCTCCTGCGCCCCCGCCATGCTTGACCGCCTCCGCAAGTTTCTTGGCGACGACGAAAGGAGTTCTCCTGCTTCCCCGAAGGAACCGGCGCGTCCCGAACCAACTTCTCCCCGCCCCGGTTCAAATCTTCCCGCTGCCTGGTCAACCTCTGCGCAGTCCGGAACGATTCTCCCTCAATCCGGGACAAATCCTCCCCGTGACCCAGAGCCGGACGCGGCCAAGAAGGCTTCGGACACGGCCGGGAAGTCTCCGGATGCGCCCAAGGACTCTCGGGTGACGCCCGGGGAACCATCAGATGCGACCAAGAATCCTCAGGAGACGCCCAAGAAGTCTCCGGAACCGGGGAAGGATGCGCCCAAACCGCCCGAGAAGTCTTCCGGGACGGTCAAGATGGCGCCGGATGCGCCCGTGCGGCTTCCGGAAGCGATGCGGAAACCTTCGGACGCGACCACGCCAGCTTCGGCCCCGGTCGAGTTCAAGCCCCCGACCATCGCCGTGACTGTCCCGGCGTCCGCCGGCGTCTCCGCCCCGGCGGACAAGGTCAAGGCTGCTCCCGCACAGGCGCTGCCGGCGTCTCCCCCTCGCCCAGCGGGAGAGGGACGGGGTGAGGGAGGAAAGCCGCTTGGTTCCAGCGCCCCCGCACCCGCCAAGACTCCCCCGTCTTCACCCTCTCCCCAGCCCTCTCCCTCCGAAGCCGAGGGAGCGCGCTCGACCGCCAACGTGCCGGCGGCTTCCAGCCGCCGTCCGGACGCCCCAGCACCGAGTGGCGCGTCCAGTGTCACCGCCCCCGGCTCCGGCGTTGCATCTCCGACGGCGGCTGGAAGCACGCCGGCACTGGCCCCTGCCGCCCCGAAGCCCGCCACTTGGAAAAACCTCCCGGCGAAAGACCCGTGGTGCCCGCCTGCCATCGCCGCGCAGGCCCCCGAACTGCGGAAGGTCGCGGCGGCAGACGCGGTAGCCTTCGAGCGTGTCCTCCCTGGCTGGCGCGCGGCCGGTGCCTCGCGGCGCGGACGCATGCACGCGAACGGCGGCACCCACCGCGAGGATTCCCTCGCCTTCGATGCCCACGACCGCGCCACCGTCCTCTGCGTCTCCGACGGCGCGGGCAGTTGCCAGCACAGCCGCATCGGCAGCCACGTCGCCGCGCACCGCGTCGTGGAGATGTTGCTCGCCGTCACCGAGAAGGTGGACCTCGCCATCGCCGCCGACGCGACCAAGCTGAAGGAGTATCTCACCGCACGCGTGACCGAGGCCGTCCTCGCCGCCACCGATGCGCTGCTCGAACTCGCCAAGAAATCCGGCTGCGCGCCCAAGGACTTCCGCTGCACGCTCCTGACCGCGCTGCACTATCGCGGTGAGAAGCACGAACTCCTCTTCACGAACCAAATCGGCGACGGTGCCATCTGCCTCCTTCGCACGGACAAAACCACCGCCCGCCTCGGCGCGAGCGACAGCGGCACGCACAGCGGCGAGGTCAGTTGCTTCGTCCCCGACGATTGTGCGCGCATGAAAGCGAAGGCCGTGGACGTAATCAGCGACGTCGCGCCCATCGAGTGCGTCCTCCTGTGCAGCGACGGCATCGAAGACCCGTTTTATCCGCTCGAAAAGCAGGCGGCGGACATCTTCCGGCAGTATTATGCGGGCGTGACCCAGCCGCTGAAGGATTTCAAAGCGCAGCCGACGCAGCCCGCGCCGCTCCTGCAAGAGTCCGCCGCCTGGGGACTGGCGCAATGGCTGGAGTTTGAGAAGCGCGGCGAGAATGATGACCGCACCGTGGCCGTGCTGCACCGGCTGCCACAGACAATTTCCTTTTAGCCACAGATGAAACACGGATTGAACACGGACCGAGGAATCAATAAGGAGAGCAGGAATGCAGGAATGCAATTTTTCCTGTCCTCCTGCCCTCCTTATAAATCCGCGTCTCGTTGTCTGTGTTTCATCAGTGTTTCATCCGTGGCTAAAATTGGCTTCTCCCGCTGACCCGTGGCTCTTCTCTCCAAACCCAAGTCCCCACCGCCGGTCCCTCCACCGATCCCCGCCGCGCCCGCGCAGAAGTTCCTCCGCGCCAAACTCACGGACGGCAGCACCGTGGAGTTCGACAGCGAACCCCTCGCGTCCGGCGGCGAGAAAATTGTCTTCTTCACCAAGGACAAGCAGCACGTCGTCGCCTTCTTCTTCGGGCACGTCAACGACCCAGGCGAACGTCGCCGTCGCCTGGAGAAAATCCTCGGCCCCTACAACCCGACCATCGGTGGCGCGCAGTCGGATTACTGGCGCAAGCACTTCTGCTGGCCCGTCGGCATCATTGATAACGACCCCAACCTGCCCGCCGACTTCATCAAGCGGCACAACCTCTTCAAGCCCGTCCTCGGCGTCGTAGTCCCCGCCTATCGCAGCAATTTCTTCTTCAAGGACCGCACCGGCAACACGCGCGAGAAGAAGGGCCGGTGGTTCACCGGCGTGAAGTCGCGCAAGCTCGTGCCCGAGGAGGAGCGCGGCAACTTGCTGCGCTACCTCCAGTGCTGTTCCGTGATGGCCAGCTCTGTGCGCCGCCTGCACTTCGCCGGCCTCGCGCACTCGGACTTGTCGCACAACAACGTCCTCATTGACCCGAAGCACGGCGACGCGAGCGTGATTGACTGCGACTCGCTCGTGGTGCCCGGCCTCGCGCCGCCGACGGTGATGGGCACACCCGGTTACATCGCGCCGGAAGTCGTGGCCGGAAAGAAGCAGCCGAGCATCGAGACAGATTTGCACGCGCTCGCGGTGCTGATATACGAGACGCTGCTGCTGCGGCATCCGCTCGCGGGGCCGAAGGTGCGCAGCACGCGGTCGCCGGAGGAGGACGACCTGTTGAGCATGGGCGCGCAGGCGCTTTACATCGAGCATCCCAACGACCCGAGCAACCGGCTGAAGCCGCCGCCGGAGATTCCAGTGGCACGGCTCGGCCCGTATCTGGAGAAGCTCTTCATCAAGACCTTTGTCGTGGGCCTGCACGCGCCGCACCTGCGTGCCAGCGCGAGCGAGTGGGAGAAGGGCTTGCAGAAGACGCTCGACCTCGTCCACCCCAGCCCCGACGGGCACAACTGGTTCATCGTCGCGCAGGGCTTGCCGCTCGGATGTCCGTTCAGCAAACGCAAGCTCACCGCGCCCGTGCCCGTGGCGACCTTCCTCCGGCACATCAAGCGCCCCGGCAGCGACACGTTAGACTTCAAGGACGACGAGCACGCGCTCACCGTTTGGAACGGCCAGTATCTTTACCCCTGGCACGCGCGCTCGAACGTCTCGCCCCTCGACGCCAAGCGCGACACCGTGGGCTACTTCACCTTCCACCAGAACAAGTGGTATCTCGTGAACCAGAGCAACGCCGACATGCTGCTCGTGGACCAGCCCGACTACCTCCGCCACGGCCACGCGGTGGAACTCACACCGGGGCTGCGCGTGTTGCTGTCGCTGGAGGATGGGGGAAGGCTCGCGGTGTTTGATTTCTTGGAGCCGTAGGGGAGCCGGTGTCCAAACGGCGGGTTCAACTGATTGCCCTTCTCCCGGGTTGGGCGCCTGCAAAACCGGCTGGGCAGGTCGTCCCTTTTTCGCCACGCTGCGCCCCATGTCCGCTGGAATGACTTTAACCCGTCTCCTCGCGGCCTTCCTTTTCATACTCGTGACCAGCTCTCCCATTCCCGCAGCCGAACCACGTGACGAAGCCCTCTGGCAGCGCGCCCTCGCGCTCCACCGCTCCGCCATCGTCGTGGACGGCCACAACGACATCACCGGCGCGATGACGGACGACGGATACGACCTCGCCACTCCCTCCGCCGGCAAGCACCACACAGACCTGCCCCGCCTGCGCGAAGGCGGCGTGAGCGCGCTGTTCTTTGCCATTTACGTGGACAACAAGTTCGTGACCAACAACGCCGCCACGCGCCGCGCTCTCGCGGTGATTGACGCGACGCATCGTCAGATAGAGCGGCATCCGAACGACCTCGTCCTTTGCAAGACTGCCGCTGAGATTCGCGCGGCCAAGCAATCCGGGCGCATCGCCGCGCTGCTGGGTGCGGAGAATGGCGCGGCCATCGAGGACTCGCTCGCGACGTTGCGCACGTTCTACCGGCTCGGCATGCGTTACCTCACGCTCACGCACATGCAGGCGACGACCTGGGCCGACGCCTCCACCGCGCCACCACAGCACGACGGCCTCACCGACTTCGGCAAGTCCGTCGTCCGCGAAATGAACCGCCTCGGCATGATGGTGGACGTCTCGCACGTCGCGGACAAAACCATGAGCGACGTGCTCGACCTCACCACCGCGCCCATCATCGCGTCGCACTCCTCCGCGCGCGCCCTCTCGCCGCACCCGCGCAACATCCCCGACGACTTGCTCAAGCGCATCGCCACCAACGGCGGCGTGGTGATGGTGAACTTCTACCCCGGCTACATTGACCCGCGCACCGCAATCATCCTCGAACAGTTGCAGCCCGAGATAGACGCCATCCGCAAACAATGGCGCGACAACCCCGCGCGGTCGAAGGCCGAGCGCCGCAAGCTCATGGAGAGTAAGTTGCCGGTCACGCCGCTGTCCGTGGTGATTGACCACATCGAGCACATCATCAAGGTCGCGGGCATTGACCACGTCGGTCTCGGCTCGGACTTCGACGGCATCTCCATCGTCCCCGCCGACCTGCGCGACGTCTCGATGTTTCCCAACGTCACCTACGAGCTCCTCAAGCGCGGCCATTCGGAGACTGACGTGAGGCAAATCCTCGGGGAAAATTTCCTCCGGGTGTTCACCGAGGTGGAGCGCCGCGCCACCGCGAAGGCGGAACAAGTCAGTGGTGGTGCGGGGAGCAAGGGGCCTTGACCTCCTGCCTCTGAACCTCGGTCTCTGCGTCTTTCCCGCCTCTGCGGTGCAAATGCCACGCAAACACCGCAGAAGCGGGAAAGAAGCAGAGAAAGTTGTGGGAGGAACTCAGCAGTCCCGCCACAAGGCTTGATTCACATGAATGTAACCTTACACTCTGTCCGTCCCAAGCAGGACACCAGCGGTTTGAACTGCGACGGAAAAAAACTTTATGGACGAGCAACCGAAAATTCCGACGCCGTCGCCCGTGCTTCTGCGCGAGCTGAACTACGCCTACACCCCCATCGTCGCGTTCATCATCGTCGCCATCGTGGCGCTCGTGTTGTGGACCAAGCGGCTCGGCCCCACGACGCTGCTCGCCGAGGCGGAGACCATTGACGCCATCGTGTCCAGCCCGCAGCCCGGCGTGCTCGCCGAGGCCAGCAAGGACATCCGCATTTTCTCCAAGGTCGCCAGCGGCCAGATTGTCATGCGCCTCGTCGGGGCCGACCCGAAGAACCCGGTAGCGCTCGCCGCGCCCATCGAGGGCACGATCACCAGAATCCACCGCTTCCCCGGCGACACCAACGCCGTCGTCGCCGCCGGCGAGCCGATCATGACGATAACCGCGCCGCGGCCCGACCGTCTGATCGCGTTCCTGCGCCAGCCGCTGACCTTCGATCCCAAGCCCGGCATGAAGGTGGTCATCCGCCCGCGCGCGCGCAGCCGCAAGACCTTTGAGGCGACGATTGACAAGGTCAGCCCGCAGCTCGCGCCCATCCGTGGCGCGCTCCTGCCGCCGGGCCAGACACGCGTCGAACTCGGCCTGCCCATCATCATCGAGAAACTCCCCGCAGACCTCGCGCTCTACGCCGGTGAAATCGTGGACCTGACGATTTACCCGAACGACGTCTCAGCCCCAAGCTCGGCCCCGACTCCGGCGGTGAAGTAGCAGTCAGCGCTTCTTCCCAGCGATGCTGCAACCGCGCTGGCTAACTGGAGCGGCGGCTTACCAGCCGCCGGGTCGGACGGGCGGCTGGTAAGCCGCCCCTCCGCCGCCGCGACGTGCGGGATCACCACCAAGCCAGCTCAGCTCCGATGGACAAAAACGTCCGTCTCACATCGCGTGCAGCCCGACCGCCTGCTTGAGTTCCTTCAATCCCTCCGCCTCCAGCCGCCAGCGCAGGCCGTGGACGATTCCACTTGCGAGGCCGGGGCCTTCATAGACGAGGCCGGAATAAATTTGCACGAGCGACGCGCCCGCCGTGATTTTTTCCCACGCATCCGCCGCGCTGGAAATGCCACCGACGCCGATGATGGGCAACGCGCCCTTGGTCTGGCGGAAGAGATGACGAATCACCTCCGTGCTGCGCGCGTGGAGCGGACGGCCGCTCAAGCCGCCGGTCTCCGCGTAAGCCTGCTTGAGCCCGGCGTCGCTCGTCTCGGGCCGTGCGGTGGTCGTGTTCGTCGCGACGATGCCAGCAAGCTGGCGCGGGCCGGCAAGCTCAAGGATTTCGTCCAGCGCCTCGAAGGTGAGGTCGGGCGCGACCTTCACGAGGATGGGCTTTGGGCAATTTGGAGTTGGGAGTTGGGAGTTGGGAGTTGGGGCGAGTTTGCGCGCCTGGGCGCTGTTGACCGCTTGCAGGGCGGCGAGGATTTCGTCGAGCGCGGACTTGTCCTGAAGCTGGCGGAGGTTCGGCGTGTTCGGCGAGCTGACGTTGACGACGAAGAAGTCGGCGTGTGGCCAGAGGACGCGGAGGGAATTGGCGTAGTCGTCAGCAGCCTCTTCGAGCGGCGTCATCTTGGACTTGCCGAGGTTGATGCCGACGGGATGCGCGGGCCAGCGACCTTGCTCGCGCCATGCAGTGAGCCGCTCGGCCAACGCGCGCGCGCCGCCGTTGTTGAAACCCATGCGGTTGACGAGCGCCTCGTCGGCCACGGCGCGGAACATGCGGGGCTGCGGGTTCCCCGGTTGCGCGTGCCACGTCACGCCGCCGAGTTCGCTGAAGCCGAAGCCCAACGCGGACCAGACCGGCGCGGCGGCGGCCTGCTTGTCCATGCCCGCGGCGAGGCCGACGGGGTTCGGGAAGCGCAGGCCGAACAAGTCCACGGGCAGCTCCGGCGAGCCATACAACTGCCTGAGTGCGCCGGTGAGCCACGCGTGGCGGGCCGCCATGCCGAGCGCGGCGAGCGTGCGGTTGTGAATCGCCTCCGAGTCTTGCGTGAAGAGCGCCGGGCGGATGAGCGAACGGTAGAACCAACTCATGCGGCGCTAGGCTAGCGAAGCGCGGGCGTGTCAGGAAAGAAAAAGGGCCGGCATCGCTGCCGGCCCTCGTGAAGGTTCGTGGTCGCTTGCGTCAGGCGGAAATCGCCGGGACGACGAACGGCTTGCGGTAGTCGCGCGTGAGCAGCTTGTCCGCCGCCGCGTTGCCGATGAACTTCTCGGTCTTGCCGTTCATCTTGAGCACGGGGCCGAGGGTGAGCTTGTCGGTGTCAATGTTGACCTCGTTGGCCTTGAGGTGCTCGAACATGCGTTCGACCGTCGCGGTGGCCTCGCGGTCGCCTTTGATCTGCTCGCGGATCGCGCCGGGCGCGGCCGCCTGGCCGAGGCGGTGCGAGATGTTCCCGGTGTGGCAGAGCGCGCTGGAGAGGTGGCCTTCGAGAATGTCGGCATAGAGATCCTCGTGCTTCCGGCTGCGCACGGCCTCGATGAAGTTCTTGAAGTGCGGAGCCTCGCCGCCGCCCTTGTCCTCTTTCCATGCCTTGATCTGCTTGCCGTCCTTGTCGTAGGCCGCAGAACCGGTGTAGCTGGGCACGGTGATGTGACCGCCTTCGCAATGCACGATCACGCCGATCTTGGCACCCATGAAGCCATCCATGTCCTTGGAGCCTTTCCCAGACGGGAGGCCACGGACCTCAAAGATCAGCGGAGCCTTGGCGTAGTCGTGGAAGATGACCTGCGTGTTGGGCGTCTCGCCGTCGTCCTTGTAGCCGAGGCGGCCGCCGACGCTCCAGACGCGCGGGCTGAGTTCCATCTCGCCGGTGAACCAGCGGCCGATGTCCATCTGGTGGATGCCCTGGTTGCCGAGGTCACCGTTGCCGTAGTTCCAAATCCAGTGCCAGTCATAGTGGAGCTTGGCGCGTCGCAGTTCGTCCTTCGGCGCGGGACCGCACCAGATGTCGAAGTCAATGCCGGCAGGGATGGGCTTGGCTCCTTCGCTCAGACCGATGCTGCCGCGGGGCTTGTAGCACAAGCCGCGGACCGCGATGATTTTGCCGAGCTGGCCGGACTGCACGAACTTCACGGCCTCGCCGATGCCGGTGCGTGAGGCGCGGCTCTGGGTGCCGGTCTGGACGATCTTCTTGTATTTGCGCGCGGCGTTCACGAGCTGGCGGCCTTCCCAGACGTTGTGGGAAACGGGCTTCTCCACATACACGTCCTTGCCGGCCTGCACGGCCCAGATGGCGGCGAGGGAATGCCAGTGGTTCGGCGTGGCGATGGAGACGATGTCAATGTCCTTGTTCTCGAGAACCTTTCGGATGTCGGTGTAGGCCGTGACCTTGACGCCCTTCTTATCCTGCGCGTCCACTCCCTTGCGCAGGACATTGTCGTCCACATCGCAGAGCGCGGTGAGGCGCACGCCGGAGTCCTTCAGCCCGCTGAGCGCACCGATGTGCGAGCCACCCCGGCCGTTGAAGCCGACGACAACGGAGTTGAGCGTGTCGCCCGGGCTTTTCTGCGCCCAGGAAGTCGGAGCGATGTAGAAGATGCCGGCGGCTGCGCCAGCGGTCTTGAGGAATCCACGACGATCGAAGTATTTCATGTGCTGGATGGTTGGCTGATGGTCGGTTGTTGTTGGCGGACAAATGGACGCGGCCCAGAAGCGATGGCTTCAAGACGAACTACGGTGTCAGTCAGGCTCAGGGACACGTGTCGGGAGAGTATCAGCAAGGCGCGGTGCGACTTAGCAACCACATTCTTCGGAGGCTTCGCCACGCGCGGGGGCCTGAGTTTTGGCTTTGAGCCGCCCACCGGCTCCCGCAGCATCGGCCCATGCTCGACCTGACCACAACTCCACAGTCCGACCCGCTGGGCATATACCGCTACCGCGACGGACTCTACGCGGTGGACCTGCTCATCGCGGCGATCGTCCACCTGGACTTCTTCTCATGGCTCGCCACGCACCCGGCGGACAAGGCGACGATCTGTCGTGAGTTGCAGCTCACCGAGCGGCCCGTGGACGTGATGCTGACGCTGTTCACTGCAAATGGTTTTGTGCGTCAGCAGAACGGCATCTTCCACGTCACCGAGGTCGCGCGGGAACATCTCGTGAAAGGCCCGCCGTGGTTTCTCGGGCCTTACTTCGGCTCGCTGAAGGACCGGCCTGTCGCGCTGGACATGCTCAAGGTGTTGCGCACCGACAAGCCGGCGAACTGGGGCAGCTCGAAGACCGAGAAGGAATGGTCGAAGGCGATGGAGGATGAGGATTTCGCCGCGCGCTTCACTGCTGCGATGGATTGCCGCGGAGTTTACCTGGGCCGCGCCGTGGCGCAGGCGCTTGCTCCGGGCGGACGGACTCGGCTGCTGGACATCGCCGGTGGCTCGGGCATCTACGCCTGCGCCATCGCGGCGGCGCATCCGCAACTGCGCGCGACCGTCTTCGAGAAGCCGCCGGTAAACTTGGTGGCGGCCAAGCTCATCGCTCAGCGCGGCTACGCGGAGGGCGTCTCTGTGCTGGCGGGCGACATGTTCACCGAGGCGTTGCCGGCGGGCTTCGACATGCATCTCTTCTCGAACGTCCTTCACGATTGGGACACGCCCGTGGTGAAGCAGCTTCTCGCCAAGTCCTTCGCCGCGCTGCCGCCCGCCGGGCTGCTCGTCATCCACGACATGCACCTGCACGCGGATAAATCCGGCCCGCTGCCGGTGGCGGAGTATTCCGTCATCCTCATGCACTCGACGGAGGGAAAATGCTATTCGCTCGGCGAGCTGGCCGAGTTGTTCACCGAGGTGGGTTTCCGCGACTTGAAGCATATTCCCACCGCCGCCGATCGCAGCATCGTCACAGCGGTGAAACCGGGCTGAAGCTGCTTCAACCGCCGGCGAACACCGGGCGGAAGTTTGCCTCCGTCAGGATGCGGGCGACGGTTTCGCGCTGGTCGCCTTGGATCTCGATCTGGCCGTCCTTCACCGTGCCGCCGGAGCCGCAGGCTTTCTGCATCGCCTTGGCGAGTTGCGCCTTCTCCGGCAGGCCGATGCCGACAAACCCTTTGACCACCGTCACGGTCTTGCCGCCGCGACCCGCCTTCTGCCGGATGATGTCCACGCGACCGCGATTCTTCTTCGCCGCCTTCGCGGGTTCAGCAGCATGGGACGCGGAATCCGCCGGGGAAATCTCAGGCGCGGGCGGGAGACCTCCGCTGGACAAGGCACCGAAGGGATTGTGACCAAAACTCTGCCCGCCGTCGGTGGGGATGCGTTTGGGATTGCTCATGCGTGGCTCAATCGCCAGGCGTCCAGGAGGAGTTGTCGAGCAACTGGATGCCGGGCTTCGAAAACGCGATGCGGCGTTCGCGATAGAGTTTGCCGAGCGCCTGTTTGAAAGCCTTCTTGCTGACTCCGAAATTATCCCGGATCAGCTCGGGCGAACTGTCATCGTCGAAGTCCAGCCGGCCGCCGCTGCGCTCCAGCGCCTGCACGATTTGATCCGTCAGGCCCGCCACGCGCTTGTAGCCAGACGCATCGAGACTCAGGTCAATCTTGCCGTTCGGCCGAACTGCGCGGACAAATCCTTGGAGCACCTCGCCGGTCAGCAGCGGGGCCGAGAGGTTGTTGCGGAAAAGCAGCCCGCTGTGCGCGTTCTCCACGATGGCGTTGTAGCCCAGCGGCGACTCGCCCGTGATGAGGAACGTCACCGGCTGGCCTTCACGGTAGCGCGGAAGCTCGCGGCTCAGGTGGCGGTTGAGCCGCGCGCTGGCCATGATGCGGTTCGTCTTCGGGTCGAGGCAGACGGCCACGACCACCCGCTGGCCCGCGCGCACCGGGATGCCCTGCTCGCGAAACGGGAGCAGCAAATCCTTGGACAAACCCCAGTCCAGAAACGCACCGATCTGATGGTGAACGTCCGTGACCTTCAGCCAGGCAAACTCGCCGACCGTCGCAAACGGCTGCTCCGTGGTGGCCACGAGCCGATCCTCGGAATCGCAGTAGATGAAAACATCCAGCCGGTTCTCAGGCGCGCGGCCGTGCAGGACGTAGCGGCTGGGCAGAAGGATTTCGCCGAGTTCCTCGCCGTCGAGGTAAAGCCCGGAGGCGGACTCCCTGACGACGGCGAGCGAGTTGCGTTTGCCGATAGTTGCCATGCGGGCAGAAGCTACGCGCAGTTCGGTTCGATCGGGAGCAAAATGCGAAGCTCACTCCCCAGCGCGGACAGCTCTGGTCGCCGCTTCAGACAATGATGGGGCGGACGACTTCGCCCGCCACATCCGTGAGGCGGAAGTCGCGGCCGGCGTAGCGGTAGGTAAGGCGTTCGTGGTCGAGGCCGAGCAGGTGGAGCATCGTGGCGTGGAGGTCGTGCGTGTGGACGGCACCTTCGGCGGGGAGGATGCCGTGCTCGTCGGACTTGCCGTAGGCCAGGCCGCGTTTCACGCCGCCGCCGGACATCCACGAAGAGAAGACGAGGTTGTGATGCTCGCGGCCCGCGTGGTTCGCCTGCTGGTGGAAGGGCGTGCGGCCAAACTCCGAGGTCCACACGAGCAGGGTGCGCTCCAGCATCCCGCGCTGCTTGAGGTCCGCGATGAGCGCGGCGATGGGCTGGTCAATGGCCTTCGCGAGGCGTTCGTGGTCGGCCATGTTGCCGTGGGAATCCCAGTTCCCGCTGGAGCCGACGTCAATGAGTTCGAGGAAGCGCACGCCGCGTTCGGCCAGTCGGCGGGCGACGAGGCATTGCCAGCCGAAGCCGGTGTTCGCGCCGCGCGTGAGGCCGTAGAGCTTGAGCGTGGCGTCGGTTTCGCGGGAGAGGTCGAAGGCGTCCGGTGCTTCGCGCTGCATGCCGAAGGCGGTCTCGAAGGAGCGGATGCGGGCGTCGAGCGCCACGTCGGCGGCGCGCTGTTCGAGGTGCGCGCGGTTCAGCTTGCCGAGTAGGCCCAGCTCCATCGCCTGCAACTCGGCGGCGGTGTTGGGCTTGAGGTTCGGCAATGGTTCCTTGCCGGGGATGACGTGCGTGCCCTGATGGCAGGCGGGGAGAAAGTCGCTGCCCCACGTCTGCGCGCCGGCGTAGGGCGCGGCGGGCGCGAGCACCATGAAGGACGGCAGGTTGCGGTTCTCGGTGCCGAGGCCGTAGCTGACCCACGCGCCCGCGCTGGGGCGGATGGCCTGGTCGGTGCCGACGTGTGCGGCGAGCGTGGCCTTGTCGTGGCCGTCGCTGTCGCAGTGCATCGCGTTCAGCACGCAGACGTCGTCAATGACGCCGCCGATGTGGGGGAAGAGGTCGCTGACCCAAATGCCGCTCTGGCCGTATTGCTTGAAACCCCAGCGGGACTTGATGAGGAAGCGGTCGAACTTGCCGGGCTTGTTGAGCCAGCGCGAGGCGGTGACGGCCTTGCCGTGGTCGCGCGTGAGCTGGGGCTTGTAGTCAAAGGTGTCCACCTGCGAGACGCCGCCGGTGGAGTAGAGGAAGATGACGCGGTCGGCCTTGGCGGGGAAATGGCCGGAGCGCGGGGCGAGTGGGTCGGTGGGGGCGGCCTGGGTTTCGTTCCAGAGGCCGGCGAGGGCGAGGGCGCCGAAGCCGCCGGAGGCGCGGCGGAGGAATTCGCGGCGGGGTAGCGGGAACTGCAACCGGGACGGTTCCAGGACAGCGGCAGCCGGGACGGCTGCCCCACTAGGGCGGCGGGCTGGGGAGGGCGTGGGGTTCATGACAAGGCGAGCGCGATAGTGGGGCAGGCGTCCTCGCCTGCCTTGGTCTGCCAAGCGTCTCGCTTGGCGGTGCGGTGGACTGCAACCGGGACGGTTGCAAGACCCAGCGGCAGCCGGGATGGCTGCCCCACTAGCGCGGCCCTCCGACGGTTCTGGTTAGTCCACATACAGAAAGGCATTGCTCGTGAGCAGCACGCGGGCGAGGCCGGACCACGCGAGTTCAGTGTCGTTCGTCGGAGGCTTTTCGAGGGTGGTGAGTTTGGTGCGGTAGGCGGTGAGGAAGGCGAGGGCGTCGCTGGTCTCGGTGTCGGTGGGCACGCGGCCGTGGGCCAGGGCGAAGGCGAGGCGGATGCGTTTGGTGTCGTCGCCGGATTCAGCGAGCAGGCGGCGGGCGAAGGACTCGGCCTGCTGCTGCACGAAGGGCGAGTTCATCAGGAAGAGCGTCTGCGTGGGCGTGGTGGTGGGCAGGCGTTGCGCGATGCTGAGGTTCGGGTCGGCGGCGTCGAAAAGCGCGAGGAAGGGGTGGCGGCGGTTGCGCTGCTGCATCAGGTAGAGGCTGCGGTGGTCGCTGTCGTAAACGGCGAAGAACGGGTTGTGGATGGTGTAGCCCCACTTCTGCACGTCGGGAAACGGATGCGGGCCGGGCACAGTGCGATTGAGCCGGCCACTCACGGCGAGCATCGCGTCGCGAATGGATTCGGCGTCGAGCGGGCGGCGGGCGTGCCGCCAAAGCCAGACGTTCGCGGGGTCGCGCTTGAGATTCGCGGCGTGGTCATCGCTCGCGAGCTGGTAGGTCTGCGAACGCATGATGAGCCGGTGCAGCGCCTTCACGGACCAGCCGGACGCGATGAACTCGGACGTTAGCCAGTCGAGCAGCTCGGGGTGCGTGGGCGGCTCACCGCGCAGGCCGAAGTCGCTGGGTGTCGGCACGAGGCCCGCGCCGAAATGCCATTGCCAGACGCGGTTCACGAAGACGCGGGCGGTGAGCGGGTTGCTCGGGCGCGTGAGCCAGTGGGCGAGTTCGAAGCGACCGCTGTTGGTGGAGCCGGCGGGCAGTTTGTCGCCGCCGAGCACATCGAGGAAGCGCCGCGGGGCTTCGTCGCCGGGCTTCTCTGGCTCGCCGCGAAGCTGGATGCGCGCGTTGACGGGCTTGTCCTCGCTCACGCCGTAGGCCACGGGATACAGCTCCTTCGCGGCCTCGGCTTCGCGCTGTTTGGTCGTGGCGGCAATGTCCGCGTCGAGTTTCTTGAGCCGCTCGGCAAGGTCGGCGGGCTGTGCGGGCGCGACGACCGGTCCGGTGCCCGGCTCGGCGAAGGGTGTTTCCTGCAAGCCCACGTTGTCCAAGTCGCGCTCGGGAGCGGGGCCGCTGACGTGGCCAATGGCGTCGCAGATGAAGGTGTCGGCCACGCCGTCCCAGTTCGCGCCGAGCGGTTTGTCCGCGAAAGTGGTCAGGTCGCCGAGCGGGCCGACTGCGCCAGAGTAAGTCTTCTTCGCGGGGTCGAGTGTGAGTCTGAGCGTGTGCCAGGTGCCGGGCTGGAGCTTGCGGAGCGTTTCCCATTTCGTGCCGTTGCGCAGCGCCAGTTCGGTGGCGGTCACGCCCACCTCGACTGCGAGCGACGCGATGACGCCGCGCCCGAGGTAGAAGCGATACGCGCCGGACTTGTCCGTGGGCGCGACCGTGCGGAAGTCCACGCTGAAGTGCATCTGCTTGCCGGGCGCGGCCTTGAGCGGGCGGGCGAAGACGTAGCGCACGCCGTTGTTGGCCTTGCCGGTGCCGACGCGAACGCCGCGCGTGCCGGCGGGGTGGATGTGCGCGAAGGGGCTTTGTGCCTCGGCGAGCACTTTGTTCGGCCCTTCGGAAAGCCACGGTGCGGTGGGCGGCTCGCCGAGTTTCTGCAACTCGAAGCCGAGGTCCGGGCCGCCCGCGATGGACTTGCTGTCGAGTGCGACGCGGTCGGCTTTGAGTTTCGCGAGCGAGACGTCGAGACGGGCGAGTTCGGCGGCTTTCAACTTGTCGAGACGCGCGGCTTCCTCGCGCGGGACGAGCGGCGGAAAGTCCGACGGGCGCTTCTGCTCCTCGCCGCCGGGAAACGCCCACTTGGTGCTCTGGAAGATGCCGTAGAGCGAATAGTAATCCGCCGCGCTGACGGGGTCATACTTGTGGTCGTGGCAGCGCGCGCACCCGAGCGAGAGGCCGAGGAGCGAGCGACCGACGGAGTCAATGGCGTCGGCGAAGTCGAGGTGCTGGTAGTCCGGCGAGGGCTTGTAGCCGTAGCGCTTGCCGATGGCGAGGAAACCGGTGGCGGTGATGCGACGGGCGAAGTCGGCGGGCGGGCCTTGCGCGGCTAGAAGGTCGCCGGCGATTTGCTCGCGGATGAACTCGTTGAAGGGCTGGTCGGCGTTGCAGGCGTTCACGACCCAATCGCGATACTTCACGGCCTCGCGCACGGGGTAGTCCGCGCCGTCGCCAGCGGTGTCCGCGTAGCGGGCGACGTCGAGCCAGTGGCGGCCCCAGCGTTCGCCGTAGGCGGGGGAAGCGAGGAGGAGGTCAATAGCATTGGCGATTGCCGATTGCTGATTGCCGATTTTGGAAAAGGCGCGCTCGAACGCTTCGAGTTGCTCGGGCGTTGGTGGGAGGCCGGTGAGGTCGAAGGTCATGCGGCGGAGGAGCGCGCGCGGGTCGGCGGGGGGATTGGGCGCAAGGCCTTGCTGCTGCATCCGGGCGAGGACGAAGCGGTCGAGCGGTTGCTGGCTCCAGGCGTTCGCCTTCGGAGTCGGCGGCTGCGGTTGGGTGAGCGGTTGGAAGGCCCAGTGTTTCCGCACGGCGGCGGGGTCCACGCCGGACTTGGCGGCGGCGACGCCTTCGCGCGGGTCGGGTGCGCCGAGCTTCACCCACTGCTCAAGCGCGGCGACTTCCTCGGCACCGAGCGCGCGCTTGGGCGGCATCTGGAGCGACTTGTCCTTTCGCCGCACCGCTTGGATGAGGCGGCTCTTCTCGGGGTCGCCGGGGACGATGACCGGGCCGTGGTCGCCGCCCTTTTGCCAGCCAGCCTTGGTGTCGAGGCGAAGGCCGGACTCCTGTTTCTTTTCCCCGTGGCATTTCTGGCAGTGCTCGATGAAGAGCGGGCGAATCTTAGCCTCGAAGAAGGCGGGGCCGTCGGGCGCAGCGGACCAAAGCTCGAAGCAGCCACTGAGCAGCACGGACAAGATGATTGAGCCACGGATGAAACCCGGACGCAACACGGATGGTGCCGAGACCAGACGGCTTTCGTGCTTCGTTTTCCTTTCTGTGTTCAATCCGTGTTTCATCCGTGGCGGAGAATGCCTTTCCAGTTCAGGCGGTGATGATGCAGGGCATGAATGCATGGCATGGCGAATGGATGTCAGCCTAACGGGCCGTGCGCGACCACGGCAAGCACTGCTTGGAGCGCACCCGCCTCGTGCGCGGCCAACGGGTGCCCCCTTTTCTCCCTCGCCCCGCTGGGGGAGAGAACCC
>SXGT01913222.1_pt1 | contig 57339 bp, 35 predicted proteins | sample 3176221 | NCBI WGS metagenome assembly SXGT01 (sample SAMN11356862, study PRJNA531348) | freshwater metagenome | isolation source: freshwater sample F1-120 | place: China: Fuxian Lake, Yuxi | collected 2017-12-25 | reverse complement strand
GCCCCGGCCGCCCGGCCCGATGCCGCTAGTAAGTGACCTTGAGCCCGAAGTAGAAATTGACGCCTGGCTGGAAGACGCTCAGGCCGGTGCGGAGGTCGAGGTGTTCGCGGTACTGGAGGTTGCCGACGTTCTCGACGCCGGCGAGCAGAAGGAAGTTCTCGCGGGCCTGCCAGTACGCACGCAGGTTATGGACAACGAAGCCTGAGCTGCGTTGCTCGCCGAGCACGCTGGCAAACAGTTCCTGATTGGCCACCATGCGCGCAAAATATTCGACGCCCCAGCGTGGATTCTCCGACGGTTCGTGAATACGCAGGCCAACGCGCGAGGTCAAAGGCGCGATGCCGGGAAGGGCCTGATCGCGTGATTGGTCCCAACCCTGCACGTAGCTCAACGTGGCGAAGGGAGTGAGCCAGGGGCTCGCGTCCACCTCGCCGTAGGCATCGAAACCATACAAGGTAGCCGAGCGAGTATTGATGAACTGGAGCTGATTGATCGGCGTCACTCCGGTTCCTACCTGCGGGATGTTCACCGTGAAAAGCCCTGCGTTGCGGTACGTGATGTAGTTGGGCAGAAAAGCTCCGAACGCGCCTGCGCCCAGGCGAACCTTTTCATACTTCGCGTTCAACCCGAGATTGAGCTGATGCATCTCTTCCTTCCGCAGGTTCGGATTGCCGTAGATCGAGTTGAGACCATTCTGAATCTGTCCGAGGAACGCACCGCCGGCATAAAGCTCGGTGAGGGTGGGCGGACGTTGGGCGTAGCCGTAACCGCCGTTCGCGGTCCACTCGGGGGAAATCTTGTAATCGGCGGTGCCAAAACCGGAGAACAGGAAGAAGCTCTTATCCCCCTGCGGATCGCCGACGAACCTGTTGTAGGTCGTGGCATCGACGTTGGGACCGAATCCCAGAAACTGAGTCGTGGTGAAGTCCACGCGCGTACCGACCTTGAAGAGCCAGGAATCGCCCAGCGGGATGGTTGAATCCAGCAGAATGCCGGGATCGATCTGCCGGGCCGAGGGAATGCCGAGGTTTGCCGGTGCGGCAGTGCCGGAAAGAACGGACAGGTTGAAGGCGTTGAGCTCGTTATAGTTCCCGGAGAAGACACGAATGTCGGCACCGAGCGAAACGCTGAATCCCTTGGGATCGCCCCAGGTCGTGATTTCGCGCGCACCGTAGGAAAGAGCGTATCCCTGAGTATTGATGTCGAGGCGGACGGGCGCAAAGGCGCGGAACGACCCGGGGAAGATGTTGTCGAGTTGGGCAACCTGACGCCGCGTCTCGGCATTCGCGCTGTCTCCCGTGAAGCCAGTGCTGTTGACCCAGGCGTCGAGGGTGAAGCGGTCGTACCAGGCGCCTTGCGTAGCCGTGTAGCGGGCGGTGAAGGCATCGGTAACGAGGCTGTTAATGTCCGTCAACAGGCCAGGGAAGAGGACGTTGGTCTGTTGCACATGGAGAAACTTGACTTCGAGGCTCGACGTCGGCGAAAGGTCGACGCCGTAGGCAAAGTTGACGAACTGATTGTTATAACTGCTGGGGAGCTTGGAGCCGTTGCCCGAGGTGTAATCACCCGCGGACTGCGCATCGTAGGTGATGCGGAAGCCCCAGTCGGTATTGCCTCCCCAGAAACTTTGCTGACCTTGCCAGCCGCGGCTATTGGTCCGATAGGTCATGCTCGTGCTGCCGTGGGCGTCGAAACATCCGATCGTGGACCGTGGCGTGGGGAGCGATTCGACATCGAGGAACGAAAAGCCGGGACCGTAACGAACGCTGAACGGCCCTTTCACAATCAGGATGTTCTTGACATCGCTGGAATTCAACTTGCTGACGACGCTATCCAGATCGACGCGTGCCGGGAACCAGTAACCGCCGTCGGCATAGGTGTTGATTTGCCCGAAGCGCAGACCTTCGATGCGTGGATCGCCAACGAGAGGCGAACGCCGCTGAACTTCGACGCCCTGCGCGCCGTGCGAGTCGGCCAGCAGGTTGCCGACGCCGCTTTGGCCCGTGGCCGATTGGCCGGTAACGGATCTTTCGGCCCCTTGGCCACTCGTTCCCGATGAATCGACGGACGGCAGGCGGGCCAGCGATGGCGGGGCAGCCGACGCTACTTGTGGCTCCACCGGGGGCGGCGGGGTTTTTTCTTCGGGTTGCTTTTGTCCGAGTAGCATGATTCGTGCAAACGGGCTGTCGGCGCGATCCGGTAGAAACGGGCCGGCATTTTGCACGCGCGACCAGAGCCCTCCCCCCCAGCCCAGCGGCTTCGGGATCTCGGACGACCGGTCCGCAGAATTCAGCGGAGCGCCAAGCAACGAGCTCCTGTCAGGGGAATCGCCCGCCATGGGCAATGGCGCGGTCGCCCTCTCCCCTTCGGGCGGTGCGGGCGGGTTCGCAACAAGCATGGGCAGGATGGTCAGCATCGCCGCCAATCCTAGCCAGGTAGCAGTCTTGTTGGACATGAAAGGAATCCCTTGCCTGGGTCATTGACCCATACGCCGGAATAACTCGATCCGCCGAATGGGCGGACTTTGCCGGCTTTTCCGTCTTCTTTATCGGTATCGATCAGGTGAGATGTGAATGAGTTTGCCGGATTTTACGATTTTGCCGTCCGCAGGCGCCTCGCCATGCTCCGCCTCCCGTGCAGCTCGCGCAATCACTCGGGATTGCCTCGGAAGCCTGGTGAATCTGCGTAGGCTTTGGGCTGCTGCTGCAAATCATCTGTGCCAATTTCTATGAGATGGCAAAGTTTGCGGCTTTTTCCGCCGATAGGGAAGACAACGATTATTCCGCAGTCGGCCCTGTTGACGCGAGGGAGTTGGCAATGGTCAATTCTGGATTGAGAATGCGAGACCGTATTGTCCCGGTAAGAAGCATGAGGACGGCCCTTGTGCTTGGCATCGCGTTGATGCTGCCGGCGAGGCTGTTGGCACAGATACCGCCGCGGGAGTTGCCTGACAGCCTGCCGTCCACCAATGCCAGGCCCATCTCGGACAGCTTGCCGCCGCTCGTCGGCATCGTCGATCCGCAGGTGCGGCAGGCTTCGGGCTGTTGTGCCATGCCCCCCGTGAACGGCGCGGCCAGTTTCGGCTGCAGCGCCAACGGCGGCGCCTGCGTCCCCGGGCAAACCGGTTGCACGCCCGGCGATGACCACTCGGTCTTCGGACGGCTGCTTAACGGTTTCTACGGACAAATCTGCTGCCCCGATCCGTGTTACGAACCGCGCTGGATTCCTGCCGCCAATGCCGCCTTCTTTCAAGACAGTCCGCGCCCCGTGACGCAGACGCGCGTACGCTGGGACGCCGGCTTCGACTATCGCTTTCCTGATACTGCGGAATATTTCTGGGGCAAGATTGGCACCAAGGCGCCCAAGAATCCGACCCCTTCCGTCCGCTACGGCGACTTGCGTTTCTATCAAGAAATCGCCACCAAGGGGGCCAGCGCCTTCACCGAGATGTCATACCGCTCCATCGACTCGGGCACCAATCCGTCAGCCGCCGGCCTCGGCGACATCAACGTCGGCGTCAAGACGGTCATGCTCGATCGCGAGCTGATCCTGGTCACCTCGCAGATGACCACCTACATCCCGGCCGGCAGCTTCACGAGCGGACTGGGCACGGGGCATGTCGCGCTGGAGCCCTCGCTCCTGACGGCCCTCAAGTTGACCCCCAGCACCTTTCTACAGACGCAGCTTGCCTACTGGATCCCGCTCGGCGGCACGCCGGGATTTGCCGGCTCCACATTCCATTATCACGCCAGTTTGAACCAGAATCTGTATACGCATGGCGAATATGTCAACGTGGTCGGCACGATGGAAGTAAACGGCTACTCTTTCCGCGGTCAATTCACTGACTTCCCATCCGGCGTCGCCACTCCCTTGAGTGGTCGCGGCTACGTCAACCTCGGCCCTGGGCTGCGCATCCAGTTTTGCGAACGCCTGGACATCGGCGTGGGCATGGCCTTCGGCGTGACACGCGAGCACGGGCCCGCCCAGCTCTACCGCAGCGAACTCCGCCTACGCTACTAGCGAGGTGCGAGCTGTGTACTAACGGAGATGGGCTGAGTCCGAGCGCCAAGCGCGGGGCAAACAGCGCCCCGCGCTTGGCGCTCGGACTCCGACCTCCATCAACGCTCCTAGGTCAAAACACTACGATGGACGGATAATAATCCAGGTCAGCAGGGCGCACCAAAGCAAGGCCAAGACGACGGACAGAATAAAGTAATAGGTGGCCCAAGTGTGAAATTGTGCGTCCTCGGCAAGGGCGGCATCGGTCCAGCCGACGGAACTCTGTTCCTTCACCAGTTTCTGAATGACCCCCGCCACGAACGCCTGGCTCCCCTTGGGACCGGTGGCAGCCAGATAACACCCCGCATAGCGGAAAAGCGCATCCTCTTCAGGCGCGACGGCTCGGCTGACGACCCAGCTCAGAGATTCTGCACGCTCATTCATTTCATCGAGCAGGAGGACCAGGCGGGCGTTACCCGGAAACAGCGGGTTGACATCCGTACTGGTTGGAGTTTCGCCCTGAAAAATGCGATAGACGCTGTCTTGAACATAGGTCGTGCATACCCACGAGAGCGAAAGGCGAATCTGTTCGACGACCTCCTCGCGGGAAAGCCGCGTCGCCATCGGGAAGCCGTTCCCATGCCGGTTGCCGAGGTCCTTCGCAGGTTGCCGCTGCAGAAAATCGGCAAACCCTGGCACCGTCTCCATGTCGACGAGCAAGGAGACAAGCGGGCAATCGAGCTTCATTTCTTGCCGAACCATGTTCAGGTCTTCCTGCGCAGCCTGGGCGGTGAACTGTGCTTCGCTTGACGTGTCGGTGCCCGCCAGCGGAACGAGCAACAGGATGCCATTGGCTGGGCAGTGAGGCTGACGATCCCGCACGATCAGCCGGCACAGATGGGCCAGCCTGGCCTTGGCCGTTGCGACTTCACTCGCGTTGGAAAGAAAATCACTCCCCAGTGCCTTGCCAAGGAACGCCCGACGCAGTGCCCGCCGCCGCACTGGACTTGCCGAATGGCCGGCAGGAGCACGCAGCATTTCCAGCACCGCTTGCTCTTTCAAACCCGGACGCATCGTCTTGTCGAATTCCTCGCCCCCTCCCGGCTCGATCGCTGACGCTCCCTCCGGCAGCTCTTCCATCGACAGGGTTTCCGCCAGCTTGCCAAGCACACAGGCCCCGCGGCAGGTGACGAAGATGGCGTTGCGATCCGCATACACGTGCACCGGCGCGTTGCGGTTTCCAGGCGTCGGAGGGAGGACCAGCTTCATTCCCGACGCTTCGAACAGATGCTCCTCGGCCGCCTCGGGCCGGCCCAGCACCAGAAACACGGGGAGCTTGGTCAAGCTGATGTTGGCTCGTTCGAGAGCCGACAGTGCTTCCTGCCAGGCCTCATCGATGTCCGGGAATACAGAATCATCCAGCTCCGCAAACCACACCAGGTAGAACCAGTACAGCGCAATGCACATGAAAACGAAAAGTTGGCCAAGGATCGGCAACCAGCACATGCGCAAGAATTCACGCATCCCCGGCCGGTTCAAGATGCTGGGTATTCCGACCGATTGGGCAAAGTCGGCGTAGAGGTTGATGAGAAACAAGACGCCGAGAAAGCTGAGGTCGAGCAGAATCCAGATGATCCAGCGCACGACCGGCGAGAGGGCCTGCCCGCGCTTGAATGGCATCAGGGCGGCGACGGCCCACGTGATCCAATCCCAGATGGTGGTGAAAAAGCTTAGCATGAAGGACAACTCCTGCAAACGGATGGAGACGGAGCTTCGAGATAGTGCCGCGTCCCGCTCATCTCAGTACGAGGATGATTACCAGCGGTATGAATAACAGCCCGATCACGGTCGCAATCATGAACCACTTCTGCATGGCCTTGGCGCCTTTGAGAGCCCGGACGTTCGGGGCAATGTTCAAGCCCGGGGGGGGCGTGTATTCACGGCCTTCGCCTTGCGTGATCTGCGGCTCAACGCTTTCGCGCCAGGCGAGCATGTCCGCGGGGCGGTCGATCATCTCGCCGCGGAAGCCTAGCATGGCGCAAAGGTAATAGACTTCGAGCGCATCGCGCGTGGGTCGAGACTGGGCACGCTGTGCCTGGCGCCAGAATTCGAAGGCCCGCTCGTTCATGCCGAACAGCGTCGTTTCGATCTTGTTAGCGTTCCACTGGTCCTTCCAGGCCGAATCAGCGATGAAGATTTCATCCAGCCAGCACGCGAGCGCGTAGCGGATGCCGAGGAAGCCGTGGCGTGCGGAACTGATCGAGGCATCGAAGGCGCGCTGGTCGCCGAGGAAATCCTGGCGCAGCGGGTCAGGCACGGGCGCCTGGAGCAACGCCAGCAGTTTCTTCTGGGAATCCGCGAAGTCCCAAACCCGCTCGTTGGTGCGGACTCCTTCCTTGATCTCGATGGCTTTGCGCAAGACAGGAAAAACGAGGTCGGCGATTTCCTTGTGCATTGGTCTTTCCGTAATGGGTCCCTGATTACTTGCCCGGAGGTTCACGAACTCTTGACGTCAGCCGGAACGACGAAAAGCGTGAACTGCATGGTCGTCGCGCCCTGAGTGCCCAGCTGCTTGAGTGCCAGCACGCGCTGTCCCTGAATGTTTCCGCCTGGGCCGATCGTGAATCGGCTTTGATTCACGCGGATAGCCAGGGTCAGCGACTGCTGCACTTGATCCCAATCGCTCTTCTGCCCGTCGCGGCTCACCTGGAAGTAGGTCAAGTCGGGCATCGAAGGGAGCACCCGCGGCGGCTGCGGCGCGTGCGTGAATTCCAGGCCCTTCAAGCCACGCTCGAAAATCGCATCCACCCGATCGCCGCTACCGATCTTCATGTCGAGCTGGCCGGCCTTTGTCAGCAGCCGAATGACCTCCGTCTGCGACAAGGGGCACTGCACGCCGACGAACAATTGCCAGGCCGCTTCCAGCCACTTCGCCTCGATCGGCGCCTGCATGCGCAGCCCCTCGCCAACGAACGGACGTTCTTCATAGGTGAAGATGTCCACGTCCATCGCGTCGAGTTGCCGTTTGATCTTGTAGAAACAGCCCCCGAGATCGTCATGATCGTAAGCCGGCAGGCGGGGGACTCGCCGCGCCGCGGTGAAGATCGCCAGTTGCCCGACCACCCGGCAAAGCTCCAGGTAAGCCGTGAACGGATGGATCCCCTCCGCAAAGGCCAGCGTATTCAGGACGCTCGATGCCTCGTTGAGGACCGCCAGGCGCCCGAGGAGCACATCGTCGCCGGGGTTGCGCGTCTCGAACGTGATGCCACGCGTGATCACCTTGCTCGCCAGATTCGCCATCCGTCCGCCCAGGTGATGATAGATGCCCTGCAGAATATCGACGGCGAGCGGCTTCCACGCATCGCACGCCAGCAGCGGAGGAATGTAATTCACATCCACCTGGGGCAATCCATTCGCGGCACTGTTTTTTTCGAAGCGTCCGATCGGCAGGACCTCGTAGCCGGAGAGGTCCTCGGTGTCGGCCACCAGCTTGAGGTTGAAGGTGCGAAACTGAAGGGTCTGCCGATCCTCGCCGGTGTTCTCGTCCTCGACTTCCAGATCCTCGACCAGATAGCGGGTATCGACCGGCCGGGCTGCGTCAGGCGCCTGCGACTGCGCCGCAGTCGCGTTCGGACGGTTGGGATGAAGCTTGGCAATGGCCAGGTAGATGACGACCTGTCCATCTCCCGTCAGAATCCCCTTGAGATCGAGCGTCGGCAATCGGCCTTCGCTGGGCACCTCGATCAGCGTTCCGTCCCGCATTCGGGCTTGCAAGCGTGACACTTGAAGCCGGCCGTTCTTGAGCGCGTCCCCGTCCAGGTCCAGCTTGCGAAGGCCCCAGTTGTGATAAACGTTCCAGCGATGGTTCAACTGGCTGCGTTCGGCGGCGAAACGCTCTTCCTGTTGCATGTGGTGCGGCCACATGAACATGCCGTCTTGCCAATAAACGGAGCGCGCCGTCATGGAGGGTGAAGGTCCGTCGGGTTGAAGAATGGCTATCGTCCTTGAAAGATTACGTGGCCAGCCGCCAATTTACAACCCATTTGTGGCCACAACCAACACCTTCTGCCGATCAAGCGGCACGGCCCGCTGACCATGCCACCAGGAAGACGGAGCCGTCGGCGAAGCGGAACCCGTCCTGTCGGCGAGGTGCGGGGGCGCTGACGCGGCCCCGCTCATTGCAGCCAGGCGCCTGCAATGGTGGGGAGCGCGCAAGTTTCGCCCCGTTTCAGGGCCGGCCTTGACTGGCGGCCCGGTGAAGCGGAAAATCAGCAGCATGACTACCTTGCGTCGCCATTCCGTTTGTGCGCTCCTCGTCGCCCTGCTCATCGCTCTGGTCGGGAGATTCCCGGCTGTAGCGCAGGCGCCTCCATTCGATCAGACGGTCGCTCCGCTACTGATCGAACGCTGCATCGATTGCCATAGCGGCGCCAAGCCCAAGGGCAAACTCGATCTGACAAGAAAGGCGGCAGCGGCCAAGGTGATCGTCGCCAAGAATCTCAAGGATAGCGTCTTTTGGCAGCGCATCGAGTCGGGCGAGATGCCGCCGAAAAAACCCTTGAACCCAGCGGAAAAAGCGATCTTCAGAGCATGGATTGAGGCGGGCGCCGTCTGGGGTCTGGATCCAATCGATCCAATTCGGGTCACGTCTTCGAAGCGTGCCGGCTCCGACTGGTGGGCGCTTCAATCCGTCCAGCAGCCCGAGTTGCCACAGGTCAAGAAAAAGGACTGGCCGAGGACTGGGATCGACCACTTCATCCTGGCGAAGCTGGAAGCCGAGGGGCTCACGCCGTCGCCGGAGGCCGATGCGCGTATGCTGGTACGGCGGTTGTATTTTGATCTGGTCGGGCTGCCGCCGACTGATATTGACGAAGTTGAGAAAGCGTGGCGCGGCGTGGACGCCCAATTGCAAGCCGGCCTGGTGGACCAATTGCTCGGTAGGCCACAATACGGGGAGCGCTGGGCCCGCCACTGGCTGGACGTGGTGCGTTTCGGCGAGAGCCATGGCTTCGAGCACGACGAGCTGCGCCGCAACGCCTGGCCCTACCGCGACTGGGTCATCCAGGCCTTGAATAGCGGCTTACCCTACGACGAGTTCGCCCGCTTGCAAATCGCGGGAGATATCCTGAAAGTCAACGATCCGTCGGCCATCACCGCCACCGGCTTCCTCGTCGCCGGCGGATACGACTCCGTCGGCCAAGGGCAGCAGAGCGCCGCCATGAAGGCCGTCGTGCGCAGCGACGAGCTGGAAGATATCGTCGGCACCATTGGCCAAACGTTTCTCGGCCTGACGGTGCAATGTGCACGCTGCCACGATCACAAGTTCGACCCGGTGCGGATCGAGGAATACTATCGCCTGTCGGCAGCCGTCGCCGGTGTTCGGCACGGCGAGCGCGATATCACCTCCGCCGCTTGGCGCTTGGCGCACGAGAAACGGATTGCGGAGCTAAACCGAGAAATCGCCCAGCTCCGCCAAGCGCTCGACCTCCTGGAGAAACCGATCCGTGCCAAGATTCTGGCAGATCGCAAGAAGGACGAGAAGGTCCTCCCCGCATTCCTGCCGAAGCCGCTGGCACGCTGGGATTTCTCAAGAAGCTTGAAGGACGACGTCGCCGGCGTGGAAGTGAAGCTGCACGAAGGGGCCGCAATCAAGGCGGTTGGGTTACATCTGCCGGGGGGCAACGCCTACGCCAGCACCCCCCCCTTGAGCAAGTCGATCAACGCCAAGACGCTGGTCGCCGTCGTGCGCCTGAACGATTTGAAACAGCGCGGCGGCGCAGGCATCAGCTTGCAATCGCTCGACGGACAACTCTTCGACGCCATCGTCTTCGGCGAACGCGAGGCCGGCCGCTGGATGCCCGGAAGCGACGGCTTCCGACGTACGAGGGACGTTGGCGGCCCACCGGAAGCCGAGGCCCCGTCCAGGCCCGTCCACCTGGCCATCACGTATCAAGCCGATGGAACCATCACGATGTTCCGCGACGGCGTCGCCTACGGCAAGCCCTACAAGGCGACCGGATTCTTGACGTTGGAAGCGAACAAGTCGATGCTCCTGTTTGGGCTAAGGCATTTACCGGTCGGGGGCAACAAGCACCTTGCCGGGACGATCGTGCGCGCGGAACTCTACGATCGCGCGTTAACGCCCCGGGAAGTCGCTGCCACGGCCGGGGCGATCACCGATTACGTGGCGGACGAGGAAATCGATCGACGGCTGGAGGATGTGACCCGGGGCCAACGACACAAACTGTTGCGATTGATTGCAGACGCGAGCACTAAACGAGGAGCGGAAGCGCCGGCGACGCGCGTGTATGCAGTTGCGCCGCGCGTGCCGGAGGCTACCTATTTGCTGGAACGAGGCAATCCAGCACAAAAGGGAGCGCTGCTGGCGCCCGGCGCCGTTGCGGCCCTCAAGCTGCCGGCTGATTTCGGATTGAAGCCGGACGCGTCGGATGCGGAGCGCCGCCGTAAGCTGGCCGAATGGATCACCGATGCGAAGAATCCACTCTTTTCCCGCGTCATGGTGAATCGACTCTGGCACTACCACTTCGGCGTCGGTCTGGTGGAGACCCCCAGCGACTTCGGTTTCAACGGCGGCAGGCCCTCGCACCCGGAGTTACTCGATTGGCTGGCGACCGAATTCGCCAGGAGCGGCTATAGCATCAAGCACATGCACCGGCTGATCGTCATGTCGGCGACGTATCGCCAGGCATCGCGCCATCGCCCGGAGGCTGGCAAGCGCGACGCGGACAACCGTTGGCTGTGGCGCCGGAGCCCGCAGCGACTCGAAGCGGAGGCGCTGCGCGATAGCATCCTCGCCGTGGCCGGGCAGCTCAATCTCCAGCGCGGCGGGCCGGGTTACCAGGATTTCAAGTTGACGGTCCGCGGGGCCACGCATTACTACAACCCGATCGACACCGACGACCCCGCGCTGTATCGCCGCAGCATCTATCGCACCGCAGCGCGCAGCGGACGCAGCGGATTCCTCGACGCCCATGACTGCCCCGATCCCTCGACGGTGGCGCCGCGGCGCGCCCTGACGACCACGCCGCTGCAAGCCCTGGCGCTGATGAATGGCGGCTTCGTCTTGCGGATGGCGGATCGCTTCGCGGAACGGCTGAAGAAGGAGGCCGGCGCTGATGTCCGCAAGCAGATCGGGCGGGCTTACGAGCTGGCGTATGGCCGGCATGCGACAGACGAAGAGGTTGCCCGTGTTCGGCCCGTTGTCGAACAGCATGGGCTCGCCGCCTTTTGCCGAGCGGTGTTCAATAGTAACGAGTTTGTGTACGTGGATTAGCGCGTTCACGTTGAGCGCTCGCCAGGCGCCATGCGAGCGCTCAATGTCAACTGAGGGACGATCGATGAACCGCCGCGAATTCCTGCACTGGTCCGCCCACGGCCTCGGCGGCGCCGCGCTGGCGTCATTGCTCGCGCAAGATGGACACGGGCAGCCCAGCGCCGGTGTACCGCATCACGCCCCCAAGGCCCGCCGCGCGATCCACATCTGTCTGTGCGGAGCGCTCAGCCAGGTCGATTCGTTCGACTACAAGCCCGATCTCGCACGCCTGCACGGACGGTCCTTGCAATCCAGTGAAAGACCTGACGTTTTCTTCGGCCAGGTAGGCCTGTTGCGGCAAAGCGATTGGGCGTTCCGCCGGCGCGGGCGCAGCGGGTTGTGGGTCTCGGACCTGTTTCCCGAAATCGCCCAGGTCGCCGACGAGTTGACGATCATCAATTCGATGGTCGCCGAGACGTCGAATCATACACCGGCGACGTTTCAAGAGAATACCGGCTTCCGTCTCAACGGATTCCCAACCATGGGAGCCTGGCTCTCCTATGGTCTCGGCAACGAGAGTGAGAACCTGCCGGCGTTCGTCGTCATCCCCGATACGCGCGGTCAGCCGGCTGGGGGATCGATCAACTGGTCGAACGGCTTCCTGTCAGCCCGCCATCAGGGGGTGATGATGCGCAGCCAGGGGACGCCGATCGACGATTTGTTCCCCGCACGCCAGCTGCCTGCCGATGCCGATCGCGCTACGCGCGGCTTGATGGATTCGCTCAATCAACAGCATCAAGCGCAGCGGCCCGGCGACGATGCGCTGGCGGCGCGCATACGCAGTTATGAGCTCGCGGCGCGCATGCAGCTGGCGGTCCCCGAGGTCGCCGATTTGCGTCAAGAAACCGCAGCCACGCAAACGCTCTACGGCCTGGATCGCCCCGAATCGGCGGATTTTGGCCGCGGCTGCCTCCTGGCCCGGCGATTACTTGAGCGCGGGGTCCGCTTCGTGCAGATGTTCTCCGGCGGTTCGTTCGGCAATCCGCGCATCAACTGGGACGGACATGAAAACATGAGGCAGAACCATGGGCAGGAGGCGCTGCGCATCGATCAACCCATCGCGGGATTGCTGCGGGATCTACGCCGCCGCGGTATGCTCGATGATACCTTGGTCTTGTTCACCACTGAGTTTGGCCGCACGCCATTTACGCAGTCGGCTGCCAATATTGTCGGGCTCGGGCGCGATCATAACCAGTACGGATTCACGGTTTGGCTGGCCGGAGCGGGGCTACGGCACGGCATGGTGTATGGCGCAACTGATGACGTGGGCTGGAAATCGGTCGAAAACCCGGTCAATTGGTATGATTTTCATTCCACGGTACTGCATTTGCTTGGTATCGACCATGAGCGTTTGACGTTTTACCACAATGGCATCCACCGGCGGCTGACAAACGTACATGGTGAAGTCCTGCATGGAATACTTGCCTGAACGGTTCCTCGTTCCCTAGCAGAGCTTGGGAACGAGGAACCCGGCGAGATTCGGGTTGTAAATAGTCCAGATTGAAGTAGAGTACTCTAGGAAGTCCCCTCTCCCGCCCAGCGAAAGAGCCTATGAGCCATTTACCCCGTTCCCATTCAGTTTTTCGATCGATTATTCTTTGGGCTTACCCGCCGTACGACCAAGACATTCCTTCGGACCAGTTGAGCAATCGGCTCGATTGGGTCCGCGCGGTACCGTTCATCGCGATGCATCTGGCTTGTCTGGCCGTCTTTTTCGTCGGCTGGAGCTGGTTGGCGGTTTTCCTTGCGGTGGCGCTCTACGCGGTGCGCGTCTTCACGCTCACGGGCTGGTACCATCGCTACTTCTCGCACCGCGCATTCAAGACGTGGCGGATCGTGCAGTTCTTCTTCGCCTGCGTCGGCTGCTCGGCAGTTCAACGCGGGCCCCTCTGGTGGGCGGCGCATCATCGCAATCATCACGTCCATTCCGACGATCCCGATGATCTGCATTCCCCCCGGCAGTATGGCTTCTGGTGGAGCCACTTCGGCTGGTTCTTGACGGAAAAAGGTTTCCGCACCAATTTCAAGCTGATCCCGGACTTTGCCAAGTATCCTGAACTCCGCTTCCTGGATCGTTTCGACTTGCTCATCCCCGTGGTACTCGCGCTGTCACTGTACGGCTTCGGCGAGCTGGTGGCCTGGCAAGAGCCCGACTCCGGCGTGACCGGTTGGCAACTGGTGATCTGGGGCTTCTTCATCTCGACCGCCGCTACCTGGCACGTCACGTACATGGTGAACTCCGTGGCCCATCTCCTCGGCACACGCCGTTATGAAACCAAGGACGACAGCCGCAACAATCCGGTAGTCGCACTCCTGACCTTCGGCGAAGGCTGGCACAACAATCACCACCACTACCCGAACTCGGCGTGCCAGGGCTTCTACTGGTGGGAGGTTGACCTCACCTACTATGGCCTGTGGTTCATGAGTCAGCTGGGCCTGGTATGGGACCTCAAGGGAGTCCCGGTGCGGATTCTCGAGCCGAAGAAGGTGCCTGCCCCCCAGGCAATCCCCGCCGAAGCGCAGCCGGCGACGGTTGTGCAGTCTTGACGCATGCCTCAAACAGCCGAGAAGCCGGACGCGTCAATGACGGTCGACTGCCGTCGCCAGCGCCGCCGGCTTCGATCGTTTTCCGTCCCCGTACGCCCGTGTCCTGAGCAATCCCCAAACTTCCTTGTCCTGCCGCCCGCGACCGTTTACAATGCGCACGAGTCATGAGATCCGCACTCTCTCCCAAGGCGCGGTCGTATGAGCAGTTTTGGCAGGAAGCATTTGGTTTGGGCTGCGCTATTCGTTATTGCGGGCCTCGTCCTCTATCTGGCTGGGGTCTATTTCTGGGCGTCATCGCATTACACGGCTGCGGAAGCGGCGCTCGAACGGCGTGATCTCCAGCAGGCGCTTTTTCACCTCCAACAGTACCTGAATGTCCGGCCCGGCGACGCCAGCGCTCGCCTGCTGGCAGCGCGGACGGCCCGCCGGTACGGGAGCTTCGAGGACGCTGCTCGGCACCTCAAAAAATACGCAGAGGAGAACCCGGAGCAGGCCAGTCTGGAGAATCGATTGCTCCGCATTCATGCTGGTGATGTGGATGAAGGCAATACTTTGTTGGCCGACTACGCCGACCGCGCCGACGCGCCGGAATTTCCGTGGGTACTCGAAGCTATCATCGAGGGGAACCTGCGTGCGCTTCTGCCCGCATTCTTGCAGGGCTCGACCTTCCCCGGCGGCCCGGCAGAACCGCAGTTACTACGGGCACGTCACGCCGTTGAGATTTGGCTTACCCGTCGCCCCGGGCAATCCGACCAGGCCCAAGGGCTCATCTGGCGGGCTCAACTTCATACGTTCGCTCATGCCGAAGGCAAGGCTCTCACGGATATTCGCCAGGCCCTGGCCCTGGACCCCAACCACTTCGAAGCCCGGCTTCATCTGGCGATGACGCTGGCGCAAGACGCGCCTGCGGAAGCTGCCCGACATTTGCAGTCGCTGTGGGACCGCGATCCGGACAATCCGAAAGTCGCCATCGTGCTCGCCACCGTGCGTCGGCGTCTGGGCCAACTCGAACCGGCTCGAAAAATCCTGGATCAACTCTTGGCCAACAATCCAGACGATCTACGCGCTCTCCTGGAACGCGGGCGTGTCGCCCTCGATCTCGAAGAAGTCAGCGACGCCGAGCGGCGCCTGCGCCGGGCCCATCGGCTGGCCCCCGATGAGCCGGAAATCAACCTGGCCCTCAGTCACTGTTTGCGCCTGGCCGGAAAATCCGCCGAAGCCCAGCTTCACCAAGAAACGTACGAGCGCATCGAGGCCATGAGGTCTCGCCACAAGGATAAGCAGTAGCCGATCCGATTTTTTTGCGATCAGGGGTGGTCGTCGATGGTGGATGAGCCACGGAGCGCGGGAGAAAAATCACGCTCGCTCCCGCTGCGCGCGTGGGCGCTGGTGGGACTGACTCTGATCATCGCGGGCGGTCTTGCCGCGTATGTTAAATTCGGCTCCGGTGAGACGGCGCCGATTCAGCCTAAGGAGCCCCCGCCGGACGATTCGGCGTACAAGGTCAATGGGCCTGCCTGGTTTCGCGATGTCACGTCCGCGTCGGGGCTCGACTTCACCTACAAGAACGGCGAAGAGGCCGACCAGTTCACCATCCTCGAATCCCTGGGCGGAGGCGTCGCCCTGATCGACTACGACGGCGACGGTCAGCTCGACATTTTCGTCACCGGAGGCGGCTACTTCGACGGGCCCGAGAAGAAGAACATCAAGGGACATCCTTGCAAGCTCTACAGGAATCTTGGCGGCTGGAAGTTCCAGGACGTGACGGCCCAGGTTGGACTCGACCGCGGCACCTGGTGGTATTCCCAGGGAGTCGCCGTGGCTGATTACGACCGCGACGGCTTTCCCGACCTGCTCGTAACCGGTTATGGCCGCATGGCGCTGTTTCGCAACGAACCCGATGGCAAGAAGGGACGCCGTTTTGTCGATGTGACCGAGAAACTGGGGTTGCGGAATGACGCGTGGAGCACCAGCGCCGGCTGGGCCGACCTCGACGGCGATGGCTTTCCGGATCTTTACGTCTGCCACTACCTGAACTGGTCCTTCGACAATCATCCCTTGTGTAAGGGGAATATTCCGGGCGTCAAACAAGATGTTTGTTCGCCACAGTATTTCAAGCCGTTAGTTCATGCACTGTTTCGCAATGAGCAAGGCAAGGCATTTCGCAACGTGTCGGCCGACCATGGCTTCAAGGCCGAAGGCTGCGGTCTGGGGGTCCTCCTCGCCGATTGGAATGACGACGGCCGGCCCGATATCTACGTCGCCAACGACACCAATAGCAATTTTCTCTACTTCAACCGCGGCGGCGGCAAACTCGAGGAAAGCGCGGTCCCCGCCGGGGCGGCCATGGACGAGACCGGCCACAGAAATGGCAGCATGGGACTCGACGCCGCCGATTTCGACGGTAGCGGCCGGCCCTCCCTCTGGGTCACAGTTTTTCAGTATGAGCAGCACGCTCTCTACAAGAACCTGGGCCGCGAGCTCTTCCATCACGATTCACGCGCCGCCGGCATTGCCTCCCTGAGCAATCAATTCGTGGGCTTCGGCACCGGCTTTCTCGATGCCAACAACGACGGGTGGGAAGATATCTTCATTGCACACGGACACGTCTTCCGCTTTCCCGCGGGGATATCCAAAAGCCCGAAGCAGCGTGCCGTGCTGTTGCAGAACGTGGCTCAAAACGGCCGTCGGCGTTTTCACGATGCCAGCGCGCAGGGCGGTGAATTCTTTCAGACACCCGCGCTTGGGCGCGGCGTTGCCATCGGCGATCTCGACAACGATGGCTGGCCGGACCTCATCGTCAGCCATAACAACAGCCCGGTTACCCTCCTCCGTAATGAGGCCGCGCTCGGTCCCGCCAAGTCGCACCGGTGGCTGGGCGTGAAGCTCTTTGGCCGGGAAGGGCGCGATGCGGTCGGGTCCACCGTGATCGTTCAAGGAACTACGCGCAAGCTCACCCGCTTCGCCAAGGGGGGCGGCAGCTACCTGTCGGCGAATGATCCGCGGCTTCTCTTTGGCCTGGGTGATTCGGAGCAGGTACAGTCGGTTACCGTGAAGTGGTCGTGGGGACCAACCCAAACCTGGGACAACCTTGAACCCAATCACTACTGGGACCTTCACGAAGGCCAGGCCCTACCCAGGCGCGGCGCGTACCCGACTCCCTGAGTGGGTTGCCCTTCTCGTAGCCACGACCCACGGTCATTCTTCCTGCATCGCTCGGGCAATTGGCTTGCGAGACGGTTGATGCCGATCTAGAATGAGCGCGACTAAGCCTGAGCGGTTTCTGATATTACCATGCGGACCCCCAGAGAAGATTCATGCTCACCACAGCCGAAAACAGTCCGCTCCGACGTTACGTTCTGCTGGCGGTCGCGTTGCTCAGCGGAGGCGCCTTGCTCGTCCTTGCTCTGAACCTCAACACCTGGTTCGCGGAGTTTCCACCGATCAAGCCGGGACTCCGGTACCAACCGCGTATCGCAATCGACACGAGCGGGTTTTCGACAGTCGCCGCGGCCATTCAACCCTGGGGAGGCGAGGCGTCCCTGGAGGAAGTCAGTCAGATTTGGCAGAAGGCGGGCCACCGGCTCATCGGTCAACTCGATAGCCGATTGGCTGCAGGGGGCCCGCTCGATGATAGCACTGCCTTCACACTCCTGACCAAGGCCTCTATTCACAATTACGAAGCAGAACCCACCCGCGCTTACGAGGTCTTGAGGCAACTGCGGTCTCAGGTTGCCCAGGACGATGTGCTGTCGGAAAAGTGGCTTTTCACCATCATCTACATGCAGGGAATCAGCAGCCTGCGCCGCGGCGAGGACGAGAACTGCATCATGTGCCGCGGCGAAAGTTCCTGCATCATCCCCATCGCCCCGGCGGCCGTCCACACCAATCCGGAGGGTTCGCACCTCGCCATCCAGCACTTCTCTGAATATGTCGAGCAGTTCCCCGATGACCTCGAAGTGCTGTGGCTCCTGAATCTGGCCCACATGGCGCTCGGCGAGCACCCGCACAAGGTCGATCCCAAGTTTCGCGTTGCGGTCGACCGGTTCGAAAAGTCAGAGTTCGACATCGGCGTCTTCCGCGACATCGGCCATCTCGCCAAAGTCAATCGCCTCAACCAGTCTGGCGGCGCCATCATGGAGGATTTCCACAACAAAGGGCTCCTGGACATCGTCATCACGTCGTTCGATCCCACAGAGCCCATGGCCCTTTATCGCAATCAGGGGGACGGCACTTTTGCGGATCGCACCCACGAAGCCGGACTTTCAGGCCAGTTCGGCGGCGGGCTCAATTGCGTCCAGACCGATTACAACAACGACGGCCACATGGATATTTTCATCCCACGCGGCGCCTGGCTCAATCATGCCGTGCGCCCGAGCTTGCTCCGGAACAATGGCAACGGCGCCTTCACCGACGTTACCAAGGACGCAGGCCTCGATCATGCCATGAACTCTGGCTCCGGCATCTGGGCCGACTTCGATAACGACGGCTTCCTCGACCTCTTCCTGTGCGGCGAAAAGCAACCGAGCCGACTCTATCGCAACAAGGGGGACGGTACCTTCGAGGAAATAGGCGCCAAGGCCGGTTTGCCGACCGATGTCCGATTTTGCAAAGGCGCCGCCTGGATCGATTTCGACAACGACGGCTACCCCGATCTGTTCCTCAACAACTTCGTCGGCGAGGCCCAGCTCTTTCGCAACAACAAGAACGGCACCTTTACCGAAGTCACCCAAGCCATGGGCATCGACGGTCCGCAGTTCGGCTTCTCGTGCTGGGCCTTCGATTTCGACAACGACGGCTACCTCGATCTCTTCGCCACCAGCTACGACCGCACTCTCAAGAACGTGGTCCTCGGCATGCAAGGCAAGCCGCACACCGGGCATCCCAACAAGCTCTATCGCAACATGCAAGGCAAAGGATTTCAAGATGTGACCAAGGAAGCGGGCCTCGACATGGTCTTCGCCACCATGGGGAGCAACTTTGCCGACCTCGATAACGATGGCTATCTCGATATGTATCTCGGCACCGGCGATCCCAACCTGGCCATGCTCGTCCCCAATCGCATGTTCAAGAACGTCGCCGGCAAACGCTTCGCGGAGATCACCGCGTCTTCACGAACAGGCCACCTGCAGAAAGGCCACGCCGTCGCCTGCGGCGATTGGCGCCGCACCGGCAACCTCGACATCTTCATCGAGATGGGAGGCGCCATCAACGGCGACAAGTATCACAACGTTCTTTTCCTCAATCCGGGTCAGGGGAACAACTGGCTCAACGTAAAGCTGATCGGCAAGAAGACCAACCGCCCCGCCATCGGCGCCCGTATCAAGGTCGTCACCGCCGGCAGGGAACCTCTGACGATCCATCGCCACGTGACCTCCGGCTCCAGTTTCGGCGCCAACCCGCTCGAACAAGCCATCGGACTCGCCAAGGCCGAGAAGATCGCTCTGCTCGAAGTGACTTGGCCGACGAGCGGAACCAAGCAGACCTTCCACAATCTCGACATCAACCAGGCGCTCGAGATTACCGAGTTCGCAACGGAATACCGCAAACTCAACTGGAAAGCGTTGCCGACGCCGAAGTAAAGCTCTCATTGGCGTATGCATGAATGTCTGGGCCTGAGCGAGGGACAAGCGGAGTTCCTCGCTTGGCGCTCGGGCTCGGACGTGGTTTACTGCCACAACTCACGCCAGCACTTCCTCCACCACATGCCCATGCACATCCGTGAGCCGGCGTTCGATGCCGTTGTGGTACAGGCTCAGACGTTCGTGATCCAATCCCAGTAAGTGCAGGATTGTTGCATGCAGGTCGTAGATCGTCGTCGCCGGCGTGACGGCGCGGTGGCCGAATTCGTCGGTGGCGCCATAGCTGAAGCCTCGCTTGACCCCGGCGCCGGCGAGCCAGACGGTGAAGCCTTGGGGATTGTGGTCGCGGCCACTGGCGCCGCGCTGGAAGGTGGGCATCCGTCCGAATTCGGTCACCCAGACGACGAGCGTGTCGTCCAGCAGGCCGCGCTGCTTGAGATCGCGCACGAGGGCGGCGCACGGCTGATCGAGAATGGGGCCATGGACGTCGTACTGGGCTTTGATGGTGCGGTGCCCGTCCCAGTTGCCGACGCCTTCGCCCATGGCATAAGAGCCATTGAAAAGCTGGACAAAGCGAACGCCTCGTTCCAGGAGTCTGCGCGCCAACACACAATTGCGCGCAAAGCCGGCCTTGACGCGATTGGAATCGTTGACACCGTAGCCATCGAGGATATGCCGTGGCTCATTGCCGAAGTCGGCAACCTCCGCGGCGCGGAGTTGCATGCGGGCCGCCAGCTCGTAACTGGCAATGCGCGCCGCCAACTCGGTGTCACCGGGGCGTTGCCGCAAGTGCTCCTCGTTCAGGGTTCGCAAGAAAGCGCGCGTTGCGTCATCCTCATTCGCACTGACCCCGGCGGGTCGGGCCAAGTTGGGAATCGGCCGATCTGCCCCGAAGGGGGTCCCCTGAAAGACGGCCGGCAGAAAGGCGCTGCCCCAGTTGTTGGGCCCCACCTGCGGCACGCCGCGCGGATCGGGAATCGCGATGAATGCCGGCAGATCGGCATTCTCGCTGCCGAGCGCGTAGCTGACCCAGGCGCCGATCGACGGGAAGCCGTCGAGCGTATAGCCGGTGCTCATCTGATTCTCGGCCGGGCCGTGCGTGTTGGAGCGGGCCGTCATCGAATGGATAAAACACAAATCGTCCGCCAGCTCCGCGATGTTGGGCAACAGATCGGAGATCATCTTGCCCGACTGCCCGCGGGGCCGAAAACGCCAGAGCGGCGCCGCCAGGTTGCCTTGCTCGCCCTGAAAGGTGATGAGCCTATCGGCGCCGGGCATCGCCTGTCCATCGCGGCGCATCAGTTCCGGCTTGTAGTCGAAAGTATCAATCTGCGAGACCGCGCCGGAGCAAAAGATCATCAGGACGTTCTTCGCCTTCGCTTCAAAGTGCGGCCGGCGCGGAGCGAGCGGCGCTTCGGGGCGGATACCGGGCCGAATCGGCTCGGCAAGCAGTCCGCCTTCCGAGAGCAGCTTGACGAGTGCGATGCTGCCGAGGCCGCCGGCCGTCCAGTGCAGAAAGTCACGCCGATTCATCATGCAACCCCATCTCACAAGGAGTGCCTGCGTTGCGCCATGCGGGCGCTAAACGTGGACGCACTCAATCCACAAACAAGAACTCATTCGCGTTAAACAGCGCCCGACAGAGCGCAGGCAAGCCATGGTCGCGCACCAGGCGAACCCCTGCCGCTTGCTCTGCCGGTGTCGGCTCGCGCTGGAATGCCAGGCGGAAGCCGCGTCGCACCTGGGCATCTTCCCCCTTTGCCTCGCGCTGAAGCCGCTCGGCGAAAAACTTCGCTTGCTGGAGCATGAATCGACTGTTCAGAAGGTTCAGCGCCTGCAACGGCGTGGTCGAGGTGGTTCGCTTCGGCGCAATCTGGCCGGCATCGGGGCAGTCGAATGAGCCAAAGACGTCGTCAAGTTGCATGCGCCATTTGCTCTGGTAGATCATGCGCCGCCATTCCGCGGGGCCGAAGTCTTTCTTCGGGTTGTAGACTTTCACATAATTCGTGTTCGGCTCAAAGAGATCGAAGCCCGGGCCACCCATGGTGAGATCGAGTTTGCCACTAACGAAGAGATACGCGTCGCGCAACGGTTCCGCTTCGAGCCGGCGCGGCGGGTAACGCCAGAGCAGGCGGGCATCGCGGTCGGCGGCCAGGCCTTCCTTGGTCGATGCGCTTGACTGGCGATAGGCGGCGGAGAGCAAGATCAGGCGATGGATGTGCTTCATACTCCAAGGTTGCGGTTTCTGGGGCTGCATGCAAACTGATGGCTGAATGAACTCGGACGCCAGCCAATCGATCAGCTCGGGATGCGACGGCTTGCCGCCGTTGAGGCCGAAATCGCTGGGAGTATTGACAATGCCAGCGCCGAAGTGATGGTGCCAGAGGCGATTGACGAGAACACGGGCGGTGAGCGGATTCTTCGGATCGGCGATCCACTTGGCGAGGGCGAGGCGGCGCTCGGGGTCGGTGGCGAGCATGGGGTCTCGGATCGCTGCTGCCCCATCACCCACGGCCCCTCGCCCCCGGAGGGGAGAGGGTAGGAAAACGAGTTTATTGCCAAACGAGGATAGCGAGGCTGGAGCGATTGCCTCGCGCTTTTGCATCGGGTCTCCGCGGTGAAGGCGATGCGTCGGCTCCGGCGCGCTGAAGATACCGACGTACGCCCTCGATACTTGCTCGGTGTCTCGTACCTGCTTCTCGAGCACGGCCCGTCGCGCCAGCAACAGGCCCAGCGGCGAATCGCCTGATTTCACTCCCATTGGCGTGCGATCGTCGGAGGATGCGATCACCTGCCACTTGCCTTGCTCGACCGCGACCTCGATGCGATACTTCACCGCGAGCCGATCATTGAATTTCCCCTCGCGATCACGTGCCCATTCGATGCGCTCGATCGTCTCGGCTTTAAGCAATTCAAGCTGCACCCAGCCTCGCCCGGCCGTGTTCGAGATCCAGCTCCGCGCGTTGCCATACTTGCCGTCGTTGAGGTGTGCGAGCTTGTGCAGCGGGTTGTTCGGAAAGTCGCCAGATGATGTTAACTTGGCGCCAATCGCCACGTTCTTGGGCTCGACTCCCGCGGTGAAGATCTCCAGCTCGTCGATGCACGGCTCCGAGTTTCCCAGGGTGGCGAGGATGGTAAAGCGGACATACTTCGCTTGCGTCGGGGCGCATCGCTCCACGTTGCGCAGCGGGTTTACGGGCGGTCGGCGTCCCGGCTTGCCGCGCGGATCGGCAAGCGGTTCCGCGGCGGCGATTGCACGATCCAATTCCACGATCTGGCGGCGCAGCTCCTTGGCGTGCGCGACTTCCGCCGTCTTCTTCAGCGGCCGTTCACCATGTTGCACGCCCGCGAAGACCGCACGCATGGCATAGTAATCGTGATGCGAGATCGGATCGAACTTGTGCGTATGGCAACGAGCGCAGCCCACGGTAAGGCCGAGGAAGGTAGCGCCCGTCGTGTTGACGATGTCGTGCAGCTCATCGCCGCGTTGCATGAGCGTGAGATTGATATCGGGACTTTTCACCCTGTCGTACGGCCCGCCCACCAGGAATCCGGTCGCTTCATCAACACCGAGTTGGTCCCCCGCGAGTTGCTCCAGGATGAAGCGATCGTACGGCTTGTCTTCGTTGAGGGCGCGGATGACGTAATCGCGATAGGGCCACGCATTCGGGCGCGGTTGGTTGGTCTCGAATCCGTCCGACTCGGCAAAGCGAACCGCGTCGAGCCAGTGTCGGGCCCAACGCTCGCCGAAGTGCGGCGAGGCGAGAAACTTGTCAACAAGTTTTTCGTACGCTAATGGGTCGGCGTCTTTGACGAACGCATCAAGTTCTTCCGGCGTCGGCGGCAGGCCGAGGACGTCGAACTTGAGCCGGCGGATCAACGTGGGCCGATCGGCTTCCTTGGATGGTGCAAGTTTCGCTTGTTCCAGGCGTGCGAGGATGAACGCGTCAATCGGATTGCGGATCCACTTGTCATTCTTGACGGCTGGCACGGGCGGACGCTTGAGCGGTTGAAAGGCCCAGTGTGCTTTCTTGGCCGGTGCCTGGTCGGACTGCCCACCGCTCTCGCTGCGCCCAATCGTGGCGACGAGAATGGCAAGGACGAGCAAGCAGGAATGATGCGGTACGGAGGAGCGCATGGCCTGATTGTACCCCATCGTGGCGAGGCCGCAAGGCTGGGCGCGCCTGGCGATCCCTTCTCGTTGAGCGTTCGCAAGGCGCCGGGCGAACGCTCAACGAAGAGGGGCGTTCACTTCGCTTCGACGAGCCAGATATTGCGATACACCACGGGATTGCCGTGATTTTGCAGGTGGATGTTCCCCTGGCTGGGGCCGCCTTTCAGCTCCACGTTTTCATGGATCAGGACGCCGTTGTGTCGAACGGTGATGCGCGGCGATCCCTGCTTTTTGGTCTCGGGATCGACCTTACCAGCGCGATGCTCGATTTCAAAGGTCTGCCAGGCGAGAGGCGGGAAGCACATGTTGACGTTGGGAGCGCGTTCGCTGTAGATGCCGCCGCACTCGTTGTTCTTGCCTTCGAGGCCGAAGCTATCGAGGACCTGCACCTCGCGTCCACAAACGTAAACGCCGCTGTTGCCTCGCCCCTGTCCGCCGGCGGTCGGCTGGAACGGCGTGCGAAATTCGATGTGCAGAGTGAAGTTCTTGAAGCTTTTCTTGGTGGTGGCAGGGACAGCGAGCAGATCGCCGGACATTTTGCCTTCCTTCCATTCGTCGGCGTTCTTGCCATCGAAAAGAACGAGCGCCCCCTCCGGGGGCCTGGCGCCGAGCGTAGGGCTTTTTCGTTCAATACGTTCCAGAGCGATGGCCCGGCCGTCGGCGGTTTGCAAGAGGAGCGTCTTCTTGCCCGCGTCGATGGTCCCCTCGTAGCCGCTGCCGGCGAAGGAGGCGACGCCTTTTTCGGGATCAAGTTTGGCTTCGATTTTCACCTTCTTCGATTTTTGGTCCCAGCCCGCGCCTGGCAAGCCGCCCTGGAGAATGTAGACGTCGAGCTTGTTGTTGCCTCGCGCGACGACCTGTGCGGCCGGGAACCCTTTCAGCCGGTCGTTGGTGGTAGCGTATTCACCCTGGACCTTGTAATCGATCGGCGCGTCGGCGGGATCGGTCCAAACATTTGCCGATTGCTTGGGTTTGGGTTTCTTCTTGTCTTTTTCCTGCCCGACGGCATCGAGGCCCCAGCAGAAGACGAAGAGTGCCAGACCGCAGAGAATCGATTTTGTCAGATACATGACTACCCCCCTTTGAAAAGAAAGAAGAACCCAGGCGCGCTGGAATCAGGGCGCCACCTTCCACTCGCGCACGTTGGCGAACACCACGCGAGGATCGATGCCGGGCGTTTTCAGCGTCGCGTGAATCATCACATGCGTATCAAGTTGCCAGAGCGGGATGGCGGGCATCGTATCATGAAGATGCGTGTGAATCGCGTGCATCTTCTCTTGCAGGGTCGAGAACTGCCGATACTGCAAGGCGCTGCGAAGCAACTCGTGCAGCTTGGTATCGCCCTCGTAGCCGAGGAAATTGCTGCCGCCGGCGCCGGTGGCTTCCTCCTGCCGATCCAGAAACATGGCGAGGCGGATTGGATCGTCCAGGTTGTCGGCGGCGACATAAGCGAGGTCGAAATCGCGCTCGTGCAGCGCTTTGCGAAGTGCGTGCGGCGTTAGCGCAATGGTATTCACTTCGCACGGGATGCCGCCTTGCTGGAAGATCGCCTCGATGGCGTGGGCGATTTCCTCACACGCGGCCTTGACTCGTGCGTCGTCGGCAGGGTATTTGAGGCTGAAGTTCAGCTTATCGACATCCTTCTGCGCTTGTTTTGCAAGGGATCGCGCCTGCTCCGGCTGAAACAGCTCGGCCGGCACTTGCGGCGCCGCGGCCCAGGACCCACGTGGGAACAGCCCGTTCGCGGTGGCGTGATCCTTGTCCTTCTCAACGCGAAAATGGGTGTTCAGCAACGCTTGCCGATCCACCCCGAGCCCAATCGTCCGACGAACCGCCGCCGAGCCCAGCTTCGGCTTGCGATGATTGACGGCCAGAAAATGAATCGGCCCCCCGTGTTTTTGTGTAGTCTCCGTGTACCCAAGTTCCTTGAAGGCCGCCCGCTGCTGCGTTGGGACATCGAGAACGAGATGCGGCAACGGCTTGGGCATGTCCTTGCGCGGATCGGTCCAGGTTGTCATGCGAATCTCACGCACGGCACAGATCGGCTGGCGTAGGTCGTGGGGGTTCGCCTGGAAGACCGCGTAGGCTCTCCCGTCGTCGGTCCTTCGACCGCGATACTGGAAGGGCCCACTGCTGGTGGGGGCCTGCGCGAAGTCGGGATCATCGCCGCGTTGCAATTGCTTGCCGTGGTGGTATTGCGGGAGGATCCAGAAAGTGAGCGGCGCCAGCGGATCGAACATCGCCTGCCGGGGGCGAAGCGTGACTTGCGAGGGGTTCCCTTCAACACGGGGCATTTCGAGCAAGTCGCGCCAGAGCGCCGATCGGCCGGGCGCGTTGGCCTGATCCATCAGGAGGGCGGTGTGGCGAACGTCCGAGGCGGTCACGCGCTCGCCAGTCGACCAGTAGACATCGGTCCGTAGCCTGATCGCTGGCGGCAGCGTCGTCGCCAATTGCAGCCGATAGCGTTTCCCGAGGACAGCATCGGATTCGGCTTCATAGAGGCGATCGAACAGCAATCCGAGCGTCTGCTTCTCCACGGTGGTCTTCGCTGTCAACGGGGACATCTGCTCAGGCAGCGCCCGCACCGCGACGCTCACGCTGCGATAAGTTCCCTGCCGGCGTGCCAGTGCATCGCGTGCCTCGGCGAGCCTCGGCCAAATCTTGAGCGCATCTTCCAGGGCGCGAATTGCCGCGGCGTCGGGCATCTTCTGAGCATGATCGCGAAGCGTCTCGGCACGGAGCAGCATCCCCTTCGCGGCTGATTCCATCCCTGGAGTCCGATCGAAATGGGCCTCCACGCGATCCATCCAGAAACGGGCGCCGCTGAATTCGTCCTTGCTGAGCGCTTTCTGCACTTGACTCAGCCACAGGTCAAGAATGGCGGTTCGCACCGGGCTCGCCTTGTCGGCGAAGGGCAGCCATGCTTCGGCCCGTTGCAAGGCCTCCGCATCGGCGCCGTTTTTTTGGAGTTGACCGATCCAGTCGCTACGTATCGCTGCGAGGCGATCCGCAAGCGGTGTCTGAAAGGCGTCGGCCGGCGCCTCCGCGTAGGGCGGTCCACGCCTCACGTTCTGATGATGCCGCAGGGCGGCGCTAACGACCGCCTCGGCATAGCGATAGCTTTCGGTTGATGTTGGTTCCGACTTCAGCAATTCGGCAACGCCGCGCAGGGTCTGCTGCTCAAAATCAGGCTGCGCGACCATATCACGAACAAGGACTCCCCACGCCGCGGGCCAGGTGGCGGCCTGTTTTGGCAAGTCAGCCCAGCGTGCCGGCATGTTTTCCTGTGCGTGCGCTGATGCCACGCACACGGTAAAGACAAGGCACGACCAGGCGACAGAAGCACGACGCATGGGAGTCTATCCCCAAACCCAAGGGCTCACTCTCCTTAGTAATAACCGCATTCAGGGCGCCCATCCAGTAGAATCTCGAGTGATTGCCCTGTCATCCGAGAAAAGTACGACAGGACCGATCGCGCTTGCTATGATGGCCTCAAGCGCCGTCTTCGTGTTGTTTTCCTTTTCGCCTGCGGGGCTTGCTCATGTGGCCCGATGCGTCCAACACTCAGGAACTACTCGCGCAGGCGAAGGCTGGCGACCCTGACGCTGTCGAGCAATTGCTGGCCAGGCATCGCGATCCCATTCGCCGCATGATCGATCTGCGTCTCGACCAGGCCATTGTGCAGCGACTGGACGCCAGCGATGTCGTACAAGAAGTGCTCATCGAGGTCAGTCGCCGCCTCAAGGAATACTTGAAGGCGCCGCCGATGCCGTTTCACCTCTGGCTGCGGCACATCGCGAAGGACCACCTGATCGACGCGCATCGTCGGCATCACCAGGCGCAGAAGCGAGGCGTCCATCGCGAGCAGCCAATTCACCGCCCGGCCTGGTCCGATCGTTCGTCGCTCGACCTGGCGGGGCAACTGATGGATCAGGATTTGACTCCCGCGTCGGCTGCCATTCAGGAGGAAATGCAGCGGCGGCTACGCGAGGCGATCGGCCAACTCGAGGACGACGACCGCGAGGTGATCCTGATGCGGCACTACGAGATGCTCGCCAATCAGGAGGTGGCCGAGTCCTTGGGGCTGACCGAGGCCGCCGCGTCAATGCGCTACCTGCGCGCGGTGCGCAAACTACGCGATCTCCTGGCGCCGCCCTCCAGCTGACCCGGTAACGGATGCGCAAAATTGCTCTGCTCGGCGGTTTCGCGCACCACGAGGCTCCTATCATGCAACCTATCATCCTGTTCCTGTTGTTGGCCCCGGCAATCGCCACTGACTCCACGCAAGACCGTAACGCCATCCAGCGCGTCCTCGACGATCAGGCCAAGGCCTGGAACAAAGGCGATCTCGTCGCCTTCATGAAGGGCTATATCGAATCCGAGGAGCTCAGCTTTTTCTCGGGCAACAAGAAAACCAAGGGCTGGAAAGCTACCCTCGAACGCTATCAGAAGACCTACCAGGCCGACGGCAAGGAGATGGGCAAGCTGACGTTCGACGAATTGTCAATCGAATTGCTCGGCAAAGATCACGCCCTCGTCCGCGGCCGATTTCGCTTGCAACTGAAAAGCGATAACCCGACCGGTATTTTTACGTTGATTCTGCGTAAGACGCCGGCAGGGTGGCGCATCGTACACGATCATACTTCGGGCTGATTTTCCTCGTTTAAAAGCTGTTTCAAAACCTGTAGCATAGGCGTCTCGCCTGTGGTACGACCCCGAGAAACGAAGCACAGGCGAGACGCCTATGCTACGAAAACGCGGTCTTGAAACAGCTTCTAAACGAAGACAGGGAACTACACGACATGGATCACTCTGCCGCCTACCGTGACTTGATCGACGGATTCAAGAACGTACGTCTGCTCGAATCGATCGGCGCAGTCGTTGGCTGGGACCAGCACACCTACATGCCTCCCAAGGGCGCCGGGCACCGTGCCGAGCAAATGGGCTACCTCGCCAAGCTGGGGCATGAGAAGCTGACCTCCCCCAGGATCGGGGAGTTGCTCGGCCAGGTCGAAGCCACGGCGCTCGTGAAGGCGACCGAATCCGTGGAAGCGGTCAACGTGCGCGAGATTCGGCGCGTCTACGACCGCGCGGTGAAGATGCCGAGCAAGCTCGTCGAGGAGATCGCGCGAACCGTCTCCCAGGCGCAGAACATCTGGGCGGAGGCACGCAAGAAAAACGATTTCCCATCCTTCGCGCCGTGGCTCGACAAGATTGTCACGCTCAAGCGCGAGGAGGCAAAAGCAGTCGGATACAAGGACTCGCCTTACGACGCCCTGCTGGATGAATATGAACCGGGTGCAACAGCGGCCGAGGTCACGCGCGTCTTTGCCGAGCTACGGGCCGACTTGATTCCGCTGGTCGCCGCTATCGCCGCCTCGGGCAAGAAACCTCGCAACGACATCTTGACTCGCGAGTATGCCGTCGATCGGCAGCACGTTTTCGGCCAGGCGGCTGCGGCGGCGATTGGCTTCGATTTCCAGGCGGGGCGGCTCGATACCACTGTGCATCCGTTCTGCTCTGGCATCGGCCCGGGCGATTGCCGACTGACGACGCGCTACCATCCACGCGAACTCAACCAGGGACTGTTCGGCATTCTCCACGAAGCCGGCCACGGCATCTACGAACAGGGCCTCGATCCAGAGCACTTCGGCACGCCCGCGGGCAGCTTCGCGTCGCTCGGAATTCACGAATCGCAATCGCGGCTGTGGGAGAACCAGGTTGGTCGAGGCCGGCCGTTCTGGGAACATTTTTTCCCGCGCCTGCAGCAGACGTTTCCTGCAACGCTGGATGAGATTACCCTCGACGAGTTCATCTTCGCAGCCAACAACGTCGAGAAATCGTTCATCCGCGTCGAGGCCGACGAGGCGACCTACAACATGCACATCATCTTGCGTTTCGAGCTGGAGCAAGCATTGATGTGCGGCGATCTCAAGCCGAGCGATGTGCCAGGCGCCTGGAACGAAAAGTTTCACCACATGCTGGACTTGAGCCCGCCGAGCGATGCGCAGGGCTGCCTGCAAGACATTCACTGGAGCATGGGGGGCCTTGGCTACTTCCCGACTTACACGCTTGGCAACCTTTACGCCGCCCAATTCATGCAGCAGGCCCGAATGGATCTCGGCGATCTTGACGGCGACTTTCGCGCGGGCCGATTCGGGCGTTTGAAGGGTTGGCTCAACGAGAAGATCCATCGCCCCGGCCAGCGCTACCGCGCCGGGGAGTTGTGCCGGCGCGTCACGGGACAGGTGCTCAGCCACCAGCCGTTGATCGCGTACCTCCGGCAGAAGTATGGGCCGCTTTATGGGATATGATCCCGTTTACGTCTAGCGCTCGCATGGCGCCGTGCGAGCGCTAAACGTAAACGGAATCGCGCTCGAACGGAAACATCGGCCGTCGCCGATGGTGGTACGTCAAACGCGACAGGTCCGCCGAGGTGACGCCCGGCGTATCGACGCGAATTAGATGCTTCGACACGGGTGCATACGCGGCAACGGGGGCGTGTACCCCCTTGGCGACCAGAATGCGGAAGTGCGCGGGGTCGAGGTTGCAGCTCGTCAGTTGCTTGATACTGAACGGGACCATGCGCCGTGTGGTCAGCATGATCGTCAGCCCGCGTGGCGTCTCCAGCACGGCAGTAGGGCCTTGATCGAAGTTGAGGAACCCGCCATGGCGCGGCTGCGACTCGCTGAACTTCCCCTCGTACAGGCCTTTCACCAAGAAATCGGACTCGAACGGCGCCCCGTGCTGATGATCGGTCTTGCCGCCGACGCTGAGTCGAACGCGCACTCCAGCCCCGGCTGCCGCGGCGAGCTTGACCGCTTCGGGGTCATAAAGGCACACGAACGCTGGCGAAAGGTGACCGTGGTGCGCCAGCGCGTGAACCAGCTCGGTGCCGTCCGCTGGGGAGCCGCCGCCGGCGTTGTCCCCCATGTCCAGGAGGGTGATCGGCCCGTCGAGCTTGGACGCCTGTGCCAGCGCTTGTTCAATGGTAATGAAGTGCCCGGCGAATTCCTCGCGGCGGTCCCACCAGAACTTTTGCAGATCGGAGACCAGCGACTCCGCCTTGGCGAAATCGTTGTCGGTGACGACGATCGCTGAAGAACCCATCTCCGGCACGTCCGCGTAGGGGAAGCCAAGCACCACGCTGTTCGAGAGCACTCCCTTTTCCCCGAGCATCGCGTCCGCGTAATCATAGATCGTCTTGCACGGCGGCTCGGCCGTGAGCTGGCGTTCGATGTTGACGGCGAGTGGCGGAAACGCGGCCGCCATCGTCGGCTTTACCTCCCCGCGCAAGGCCCGCGCCATCAGGCGGGCCGCGTCAATGCCTCGTTGCCGTTGGTCAAGATGCGGATTCGTGCGATAGGCAATCAACGCATCGCAAGCGGCAACCATCTGCGGCGACACGTTGGCGTGCAGGTCGAGCGTGCCGATGATCGGAAACTTTCGGCCAAAGCGTTGGCGCAAACGGGAGAGCCAATGTCCGTCGGCATCGGGATGATTGGCCGCGACAGTCGCCCCGTGCGGCGCGACCAGCAGACCATCGATGGGCGCCGCATTCTCAATGGCGGCGTCCATGCGTGCCAGCAGCGCATCAAATGCGTCCGCGGCAACGATGCCGTACGGGTAGGCGCGAGCTGCGAAAATCGGCGCAACGTCGAGATGTTCGTCGGCGAGCCCTGCGAAGAAACCGCCCACTTCGTGATGAGCATCCGTGAAGCGGCTGCGGATGGCGTCGCCTTCCAGAAGCATGTCTTGTTCGAAGTGGGCGAACGTCGTCGGCCCCGTGATGAAGGTGTTCGATTCCTGCATGAGTGCGATGATGCCGACGCGCATGGGGGGCTCCAAGTTTCGATCTTCGTTTAGCGCCCGCATGGCGCCATGCGGGCGCTAAACGAAGAAATGTCACATCCGCTCCACCGTTTTGATGCCGAGCAAGGCCAGACATTGTTGCAGGACGCGTGCCGTCAGATCGCACAGGAGCAAGCGGCTTTGCTTGACCGCGTCCGACTCGGCCTTGATCACCGGGCAGTTCTGGAAGAAGCCGCTGTAGGTCTTCGCCAGATCCCACAGATACGCCGTGACGGCGCTTGGCTGGTATTCTGCAACCGCCGACAATAGAGCTTCTTCGAGCTTGAGAAGTTGCAGCGCCAGGGCTCGTTCGTGCGGGGTGTCGAGCGCAATTTCAGGCGGATTCTGCCGCAGGGTTGACGGATCGATGCCGGCCTTACGAAAGATGCCGCGGTTGCGGACATAGGCGTATTGCATGTACGTGCCGGTGTTGCCTTCCATCGCCATCATCTTGTCGAAGCTGAAGATGTAATCGGAGGTGCGATTTTGGCACAGGTCGGCGTACTTCACAGCGCCGATGCCGACGGCTTCCGCGACCTCCGCTCGTTCCGCATCGGGGAGTTCGGGGCTGTTGGCGTCAACGACCTTGCGCCCCTGCTGGATCGCTTCATCGACGAGGGCGCCGAGTTCGACGGCGCCCCCTTCGCGCGTCTTGATCGGCCGCTTATCCGCGCCGAGCACCGACCCAAAGCTGATGTGCGTCAATTCGACGTCCGACACTCCCCAGCGCCGCGCTGCTTCGAACAGATTGGCGAAATGCTGCGCTTGCCGAAAATCGACGACATAGAGCATCGCCTGCGGCTTGAAGTGCTCCAGGCGATACTGGATCGTCGCCAGGTCGGAAGTCGTGTAGGTGAATGCGCCATCGCGTTTGCGAACCAGCGAGACATTGTTTTCGTTGAAGCGGATGATGATCGCGCCGCCGTCACCGGGTTCGGCAACCCTCTTTTGCAGCAGACTATCGACAACGCCTGGCAGCAGCAGGTTGTAGAAGCTTTCGCCGTGCTCGTGATCGAACGGCGGCACGCCGAGTTTGCGATAGATCGCGTGGATTTCCTCCAGGCAGTGCGGCATGAAGTCTTGCCAGAGGGCGACGTTTTCCGGATCGCCTTTGTGCAGCTTGGCCGTCTCGGCCCGGCAAGCTTCTGCTACTGGATTGACGGCCTCGTCCTCATCCTCCGCGCCGATCAGCCGTCGCACTTCCAGATAGATGCGGGCCAGCTCGCGCAGGGGATCGGTCTTGTAAGCGTCCGCGTTCAGCAGATTCTTGTAGCCGTAGAGAAGGATGCCGAACTGCGTACCCCAATCGCCGAGGTGATTGTCGGTGACGACGGTGTGCCCGAGAAAGCGCAACAGCCTCGTCAGTGCGTCGCCGATGATGGTGCTGCGCAAATGCCCGACGTGCAGCGGCTTGGCGACGTTGGGCGAGCTATAGTCGATGACGTAGGTCTTCGCCGCCGGTGCTTTGGCAACGCCGAGCCGATCGTCGTTCGCAATACTTTGCACGAACTTGGCGAGCCAGGCAGATTGCAGGCGCAGGTTGATGACCCCGGGGCCGGCGATTTCGGGCTTCTCAAGTAGGTCGCCTAGTTCGAGCCGATCGACCAGATCCTGGGCGATATCACGTGGTTTCTTGCCCAGCGCCTTGGCGAGTGCCATCGCGCAGTTCGCCTGGTAGTCGCCGTGCTTGGCGTCCTGCGTCGCCTTGATCATGGCAACGTAAGGCTCGGTGTCCGAAACGAGACCGGCGAGGGCGGCGCGGAATTTCGCCTGGATGAGGTGAAGCAGGTTCATGAAGAAATGATATACGAAGCCGCTGGCGGCGTAGCATGAGGCATTGCTACGCCGCCAGCGGCTATGTCGTTACTCGCGCTTCCAATCGATGTGCGGCGCGTCGGCCCACAGGTCTTCGAGCGCGTAGTACTCACGCGAATCCTGGTCGAACACGTGCACCACGATGTCGCCGTAGTCCTGCACGATCCAGCGACTCGCCTGGTAGCCCTGGATGCTATAGCGTTTTTCGCCTTCTCCTTGCAAGTACGCATCCGTCTCCTCCGCCAGTGTGTGGAGCTGCCGACGGCTCGCTCCGGTCATCAGGACGAAGAAGTCGAAGATCGGCGTGATGCCGCGAAGGTCCAAGATACGGATATCCCTGGCCTTGTTTTCATCGCCGATGCGGGCGCACTGGATGGCCAGTTCGAGGGACGTTTGGGCACGGGTGGGATCGGTAAACACGGTCGCGTGGTTGTTCAAAGGACCTCCGGTGGGTTGCCTCGCTCCCCAAAAACAAACGCCTGGAACGTAGAGCGAGTCGGCCAAGGAAACCAGGGGGAAGACACCAAGCCAAACCGCCAAGTTCGCGCGCTGGGGTGCTCGACGGATCCCGCCCCGATATTCCTGCTTATGTATTCTACCGCATTTCGACTCTCTGGGGCACCTCGAAAATAGGCAAACTTGAAACTCCTATGGTCCCGATGGCTGCCTTGCGTTATAGACAAGACGCATTTCGAGGGCCTTTTTCACGGGAGTCGGACCCATGCGCAAGTGGCTATTCATCGGTACCATGGCTTTGAGCCTCGCTTGTATCGGCGGCTATTTATACTTCCATGGGACTGCGACCGACCCGGATCTCCCCGAGAACTTGCTAAATAAGGACGGCCCCAATCGCGTTGCCAAGAACGACGGCGACGCCGAGCAGAGCGACACGATCGAACCGCTGAAGGTCGAAGGCAGCGGAGCCGTCAACACCGCAAATCCTGCTCCCCCCTGGACTGACAATCCGCTGCCCCGTGTAATCCTTGAGCCTGGCATGACGCAGCCGCCGCGGCCCGATGGCGAGCCAGGCCGAGCTTTGCGCATGCCCTACGCCGATGAGGAAGGCATCCTGGCATTACCGCTTGATCCCGTCCAGCGCATGCTGAAAGTCGTCTTTCCCAACCTGATCGACGAACTCAGGGATGCCGAGGAATCGGAGCCCGCCCAGAATATCTCCCCGCCGCACCATCAGCACTGCCCCTTCCACGGCGGGTACCCGTATCGCGGCTTGCCTCGCTAGCCGAATACCGCTGGCAGCCCCCTCACCATCTGGTAGACTGGCTACGTCTACGTCACGTACCGCCTACTACCTGATGGAGTCGTCCCCATGTCGCAAGCGTCCAATCCGCAGTCCGATCGCAACCTCCTCTTCGGCATCCTCGCCTTGCAGTTGAACTTCATGACCCGCGATGACCTCGTCGCCGGCATGAATCGCTGGGTGTTGGAGAAAAGCAAGTCGCTCGGCCAAATCCTGCTGGAAGAGAAACGGCTCTCGTCCGAGCAGGTGCAGGCGCTCGAAAGCCTGCTCTTGCAGCACCTGAAGGCCCACGACGACAACGCGGAGCGCAGCCTGCGCGCGATCACGGTCACCTCCACCGTGGCATCGGACCTCACGCCGATCGATGATGGCGATTTGAACTGCAGCATCTCTTATGTTCGCAACAAGGGCGAGCAAGACGCCTCCACCCGCGATTACCCACGGCCATCGGAAGGGACCCGCTTTCGCCGCGGGCTCATGCACGCCGAGGGGGGCCAGGGGATTGTTTACTTTGCCGACGATACAGAACTGCACCGTGAGGTGGCTCTCAAAGAGCTCAAGCCCAAATTTGCCGACGATGCGGAGCGCCGCCTGCGTTTCATGCGCGAGGCCGAGATCACAGGCGGCATGGAGCATCCGGGCATCGTGCCCGTGTACTCGCTCGGGGCTTACAAGGACGGGCGCCCGTTCTATGCCATGAAGTTCATCCGCGGCGACAACTTGAAAGAGGCGATCGCACGCTTTCACGCCGGCGACCAGAAACCGGGCCGCGACGTCGGCGAGCGCAGCCTGGCGTTACGTCAGCTGCTGCGTCACTTCATCGACGTCTGCAACGCGGTCGCCTACGCCCACAGCCGGGGGGTGCTCCATCGCGATTTGAAGCCGGCGAACATCGTCCTCGGCAAGTTCGGCGAAACCCTGGTGATCGACTGGGGCCTGGCGAAGGCCGGCGGCGTGACGCTCGATGCCCCGGCCACGCTGGCCGGCGAGCCACGGCTGCAACCGAAATCCAGCATCAACCTGGACGAAACCGAGCCCGGCTTCCAGGGCACCGTCGCCTACGCTTCGCCGGAACAAGCAGCCGGCCGACTCGACCTGATGGACCGCACCAGCGACATCTATAGCCTTGGTTCAACCTTCTATTCGCTGCTGACAGGTGACCAACCCTATCACGGCAAAGTAGCGGGCGACACCTTGGCCAAGGTCCGCCGCGGCGAATTCAAGTCGCCCTGCGAAGTGAAGCCTGGCACCCCGCCGGCTCTCGATGCGATTTGCCGAAAAGCGATGGCCCTGGAGCCCAAGGACCGCTACCGAACCGCCCTGGAGTTCGCCGCCGACATCGAGCACTGGCTCGCCGACGAACCAGTCAGCGCCTACGCCGACCCGTGGACGGCAAGAGTCGGACGCTGGAGCCGCCGGCATCGGGCCGCGGTCGTCGGAGCGGCGGTGTTCCTGGTGTCGGCGACGGTGGGCCTCGCAATCATCGCCGCAGTCGCGGTGGCGGGGGAGAGGGCGACGGAGAAGCAGCGTGGAATTGCCGAGCAGAACTATCAGTTCGCGAGAGATCTTAGTTTCAACAGCCTCGAGTTATTGCAATCCTCCGAAGCAACGTTTGCGTCGAAGCCCACCCTACATGCTACCCGCCGGGAAATCCTGAAATCCGCGTTGAAGACCTGTAAAAGTGACCTCGAAAAACAGCCACGCAGCAGGGAATTGCGCACGCGCGCCGGTCAAATCAATCGGTTTCTGGCGAACGTTCATCGGCTCTCGGATGAAACGGATGATGCAGAGGCCTACTATCGAGACTCGCTTCAGTTCTGGATGGACCTACACGAAGAATTCCCAGAGGATCCTATCTACAGCCTTCAACACGCTGAGACACGACGGGATGAGGCGAGCAACAAGGTCAAGCAGGGTCGTTTGGGTGAGGCCAGCAAAGCCCTTCGAGCCGTGAGCGATGAGCTTGCCAACCTGAGCAATAAGCACAATGACAGGCTTTACTTTCGGTTTGCCGCTGCCGCGGCCATGCTGGATCGCGCTTCTGTCGAGTACGCGCAAGGAGACAAAATAGCGGCATCGAAGTGGGCGATTCACGTGCGGGGCGAATTCGATGCTCTCCTCAAACTACAACAGCACGAAATTCACCCCTACGCATCACTTCTTCAGGCTGCCACCTTGAATTTGATCGCTATCACTGAACGGGACGCCGGCAAAATGAAGGAAGCGCGCGCAGCTCATACGATTGCCCTGAAGCTTCTCAAAGATCTGGCTGAAACCCATCCCTATCAAGTCAGTGTCACGGACATCAATTCTTTCGCGGCTATTTGTAGGGTGGAGCAAGCGCGAACCTTCGCTCGCGTTCAAGGCAAGCTCGCGGATGCAGAGAATAACCTGGAAGGAGCTATCCAGCGCAGACAAATTCTTGCAACAAACTACCCGTGGATTCCCATGTATCGGCACATGCAAGCAGAGGGATTACTGGCACGCGCCGAAATTCGACAAGAAGCAAGGCGTATTGCCGAGGCGCAGGGAGACTATGAGCAGGCATTAACTTTGTTGCTTGGCCTGGTTCAGAAATGTCCGAAAATCCCGGCGTACCAGGGAGATCTAGGACGATCGTATGCGGGACTTGCACGCTGCGCGCGTTCTCGCGGCGAAGTAGTCGCGGCTACCAAGCTCTACGGACAAGCCATTGAAGCGATGGAGAAGGCGATGGAGTTGTCACCTGAACAACTTCAAAACCGAAAATCACTCGCTGACATTCAAGTCGAACGAAACCAATGAGTTGAATCGTCGGCGACGATTGCATTCCTGCAACATAGCGCCGGGCAGAGCACTCAACCCATCGCCCGGCGTCACCGTCTGCTCGCCTCATGGAATTGAATCGTCGTCATCAACATACGTAACGGGGATAGGGTTAACTGGAATCGTGACGGGAGTGCTCGGCGTAGTCGTGTCAATTAACGTAATGCTCAGGGTGCCGGTTGGCGGTAGCGGGTTAGCTGGGTCCGCAGCTTCTTCGGCAGCACTTCGCGCACGAGGCCCATTGCTCTTAAGGCGAACGACAATTCGCCTTGGATCCTGGACCCAATGGGTGGTGGCCTGGAAATCGTCAATGCCTGAATTGTCAACATCGACTGCTTTGTTACCGTCAACCTTGGTTTTCCTGGTAAAACGCCCCTCGGGATCGTTGACGACCAGAAGGCTCTTTTTGCCCGTGTTTAGGTTGACGGCCATACCGCCTGTGGAAGCACCCATGGCTGAACTCCTTGAAAAAAAGATTGTGAACGACAACTCGGGTTCGCAGGGACCGCGATATCGCCAGTCTTGATTTCACCATATTACCCATCTTTACTGTCTTTACAAGTAAATAATTCTAGGTTAGTTCGATTAGGAAAAATAACCCTGATCATAGCTTCGTTCAGTAAAGCAGAATCGTGAATTAGATACTCGTGCGTCGACGTTTCCGGAGGAGGCTGGCAATAAATGAAACTCTAACCAGGCCAGCACGCGCCGACACTCGCCTCGGTGGCTGCCTTGCTGCACACGCTCGCGGCGGATCCCGAGTTCACCCTTGGTGCGACGGACCGACGGCGAGCCAACTCTGCGAGAAGCTCCGAGCGCATCGCCGGATCGGACCTGTTTCGTAAACTACCTCAAATCCCAATCGAGGTCCCGCATGCCAACCATGAAAGCGCTCGTCAAACGCAACCGCGAAGTCGGCGTTTGGCTCGAAGATGTCCCCCTCCCGACCATCGGCATCAACGATGTGCTCATCAAGGTGCTCCGCACCGGCATCTGCGGCACCGATCTGCACATCTACAAATGGGACGCCTGGGCCCAGAAGACCATCCCGGTGCCGCTCGTCATCGGGCATGAATTCGTCGGCTCCATCGTCGAGGTCGGTTCCAACGTCACCGACTTTCACGTCGGCGAAATCGTCTCCGGCGAAGGCCACGTCGTCTGCGGGCGCTGCCGCAATTGTCTCGCGGGCCGCCGGCATCTGTGCAAGGACACCAAGGGGGTCGGCGTCAATCGGCCTGGCGCGTTTGCCGAATACATCGCCCTGCCTTACTCCAACGTCTGGGTCCACGATCCGAATATTCCGCGTGACATCCAGTCGATCTTCGACCCGTATGGCAATGCCGTCCACACGGCTCTGTCGTTCGATATTCTCGGCGAGGACGTGCTCATCACCGGCGCGGGGCCGATCGGGTGCATGGCGGCAGCCATCGTCCAGCACGCGGGCGCTCGCCACGTCGTCGTCACCGACATGAATCCCTACCGCCTGGAGCTCGCGAAAAAACTCGGCGCCACGCGCGTCGTCGATGTCCGCACCGAGAACCTCAAGGACGTCCAAAATGAACTCGGCATGCGCGAAGGCTTCGACGTCGGCCTGGAAATGTCGGGCAACGGCAACGCCTTCCGCGATATGCTCGCCAGCATGGCCCACGGAGGCAAAATCGCCATCCTCGGCATCCCCGACCGCGAGATCGCCATCGACTGGAACCTCGTCATCTTCAATATGCTCACCCTCAAGGGAATCTATGGCCGCGAGATGTACGAGACGTGGTACTACATGACCGTGCTCCTGCAATCCGGGCTCGACATCTCGCCGATCGTCACGCATCGCTTCGGCTGGCAGGACTTTCAGAAGGGCTTCGACGCCATGCTCTCGGGCAACTGCGGCAAAGTCGTGCTGACCTGGGCTGAAGGGTAAGCCGCCGGAGTTGGCTGCAAGGCGCCACTGTTCTTGCGTACCCCATGGGGCACCTACGCGATCCCGCTCGGAATTCTCACTCCGACTTCTCATGTCCCCCTTTCTCATGAGACCCCTGCACACGTTTCGGCTGGTAGAATCCAGGGCGCCAGCCATCTCATGGGTTTCTAATCAATTCTTTTCTCACACGGTTTTAACCCCTGCTTTCATCTGGCTTTAAGACAGTTGAGGTAGAATGAGATTGTTGGGATTGGCACTCACGAACAATTAATAATGTTGTTCGTAACTTTTTGGCCGTTCGAGCGTCTAATTATCACCTGCCAAAGACGCCTCGCGCGATTCGGAAAAAGTTGAAACCCCAAGGATTCAGATGCTGGATACGGTACTCACCAATGGGATCGACAACTCGGGCATATTGGCCGCCTCGGCCAGCTTGGCGGGGTTGGTCGTCGGACTGGGCACGATCGCGCTGGGGCGCACGTTGCAGGTCGCCATGGTGGTTCGCGGTTGTTCGGTCCTGCTGCTGGCGATTATCGCGACGGCGGAACTGACGATTTTCGAAGCACTTCCCGCCTCCGAGAACATCACCCTCTATCGATTTGCGATTCTCGCGGCCGGCATGGCCAGTTTGCCGTTGTTGCTTCCGCGTGGCTCACTGACGAGCGGCGTTCTGACGCCGATCGGCCGGTGGCGGCTGCCCTTGGGGCTGGTCGCGGTGAGCCTGGTGCTGTACACTCTGTTCCTGGCGAAGCTGGACCCGGGCGCATTGACGATGCTACCGGAGGAAGCGATCTCCAGTCGCGACCTGGTCGTGGAGCCGACGGTAATCGCCTACTCGGACCAGAACACGCGGATTCCAGTCTACGTCAACATTTCTCCGGAATCCCCGGACGCGACTGCCGAAATGGATTATTTGAAGAAAACCAAGCTTGAACGCCATGTGATTCAAACCGCGCCGCCCAATGCCAGCTCGAATTGCCATGGCTGGGTTTTTACCGGCGGACGCTATCACGTGAAGTGCGAAGACGTCGATCAGATTCTGCGTGACAACGGCTACGAGGTCGTGTTGGAACCGCGGGCTGGCGACCTGATCGTCTACCGCGGCGTCGCTGGCGACGTGATTCACACGGGCGTGGTGCGGTCCGTCGGCGAAAACGGAATCATTTTTGTCGAAAGCAAATGGGGCATCCTCGGGCGCTACTTGCACCAGGCGACCGATCAATGCTTTGGCCAAAACTACTCCTATCAACGCAGTTCCCGCACGGGCCATCTTCTGACTGGCTTCGCGAACTAATCCCTGCACCAAATGGACCGACGAGCCGCGACCGCCTGGGCGGCGGTTGGCAGTTCCGCGCTCGGGCCAGGACTCTCGGGATCCAGGCGACGTTGCGCTCGTGTATCCCTGAAGAAGAATAACGAGACTTCTCGCCCATCCCCACCCCAAAAGAACCACGGGGAGCACGGGAAAATGCAAGAGAGAGAAGGGTCCGAGTGACGGTCACGTATGGCAGTATGCCGAACTCGCATTTTGCGCGTTCATTGCTCATCAACTCCAAATCCTCCCCGTCATGTCACGAAAAAAGCCCGCAGCCTTTCGGCTGCGGGCTTGCATTTACTGCTCACCACTCACCACTCTACCACTCACCACTCTACCACTCACCACTCTACCACTCACCTATCCACCACCCGGATCTTGATCTCATCCGAGTTGCCCTTTAGCTCCGGCGCGTACATCGCATAGGCCCGCGTCGGCAAGGCGCTGAATTGGCCAGGGATCTCGGCTCGCATGCGATAGCTGATCGAATGCTTGCCGCGGGCCAGGTGCCGTACGAAGAACGCGACCTTTTCATCGCGCAGTTCCATGTAGGCGCCCATCGTGTTCGGCACATACCCTGAGCGGACCTGCATCGGCTCGAAGCCGGCGGCCTTCGGGTCCTCGAAGATCAAGTACTCGTAATCGTTTTTCGAATCGATCTCGAGTTCGATCTCAACCAGATCGCCGCTCTTGACGGTCGCCAGATTTTGCAATTCAGACCGCGTGTACTTCTCGACGGCCTGGTCGAGCGCCTGCCCCTTGCTGCCGGAGACCTTGATCTTCTCCTCGACGCGGGTCAGCTTGTAGTACTTGCGGTTGACCTTCACTTCGAGGCCGGCCTTCGTGATGAAGTCCTCCAGGGTGAAGTAGGTGACGTAGGTGTTGAAGTAAACGGGGCCCGAGCCCTTGCGTTTGATCTCCAGCGTGTGCTTGCCTGTGGTCACCTGGTCGCCGGTGAGGATCAGCTTGTTGTCGAAGCTGAAGAGGTTGTCCTTGGTGATGCGGACTTCCTTGTGCTTCTTACCGTCGAGCCAGACTTCAACGGTCATATCGGGGCGGTCTTCGCCGGACATCTTGAGGTAATCCGCAAACGCTTCGACGCAGATGGCGGTGTCGCGCGTGCTGTTCCAGTAGGTGGCATGCCGACGGTTGTTGAGGAGGTACTTGACCATGCGCGACGCCTTTTCGTCCTTGGCGCCGGTCAGCGAGAGCAGCTTGAGATAGTAGGCATTCGCTTCGATTTCGTTGCCATGCCAGTACCACCACTGGTTCGACTCTGGCATCCGCAAGTAAGCAGTCTGGTTCTCGTCATCGCTGACGAGATACTGCTCGATGTTCTGCATGATCATCGCCAGTTTGTCTTTCTGCTTTTGCTTGTGGAGCGCGAGGCCGAACATCGCCTTGGCGTAGACGGCGATATGGGTGCGATCGCGGTAGAGGTAGTCGCGCATCTCGGTGTTATCGACGCCGCCGTCGACGAGGGTCATATAGACCATGGCATCGATGTTGTCGGCGTGTTCCTTCCACGGGTAGGTCTTGGTCGGCGCATTGTTCAGCCGGCGGACCTGCTCGTTCTGGTAGCCCTTCAGCCATTCGACGCCGCGTTCCATCATGTTCTGAGGCAACGCGACATCGTTCGCCTTGGCGAGCTGCAGGCCGTGGACGACGAGCGCCGTCGTGTGGGGCCAGGAGCGTTCGCCAGAGCCCGAGAACCAGCCCCAGCCGCCGTCGGAGAGTTGCATGCCTTGCAGGGCCTGGATGCCGGCGCTGGTCATCTTCTTGACCTCGTCTTCGTTGAAGACGGGGTTGCGCCTGGTGAGCCGTTTCCAGTCCTTGACGCGTTTCTTGTCATCGCCGATCTCGCCGCTGTTGAGGTTGGTCTGATGCTTTTCGATCTCCTTGAGATCGAGCTTCATGTTCTGCAACAGACGCTGGGTGATGACGGTTGGCAGGAAGCGGTTGAGGGTTTGCTCGGTGCAGCCGTAGGGGTAATCGACGAGGTATGGCAGCGAGTCGATCATCGCGCCGGCGAGAGTCGGCGTGTAGCGGACTTCGAGCACGCTCTCGTTGACGCGCCGGTCGGCGGGGACGTTGAAGGTCACGAGCCCCTTGTCCTTGTCCGGGCGAATAACGCCGGTGAAGGAATCCATCTTGAGCATACCATGGACGAAGACGGGGAAGCGCATCTGCATGGCGTCGGAGTCTTCGGTCGTGACCGCCTTCATGCGGACGATCGCTTCGCCTTCGCTGACGACCTTGACGCGCCAGTCGACGCGACGTTCGCCGCCGGAGGCGACGGTGATGTCGCGCACCATCGGATCGATAGCGGAGAGCGTGCCGCCGTCGAACTCCAGGGTGACGCGGACCTTCTTTTCGCCCTTGAGATAGTTGTGGACATTGGCCGACAGGACGACCTCGTCCTTCTGAACGAAGAACCGCGGGGCCTGCAAGCGCACGATCAGGTCGCGTTTGGTGACGACTTCAGCTTCGCCCTGGCCGACCTTGGTGCCATGGCCCAGGGTCCAGACGCGGATCTTCCAGGCGGTGAGCTGATCGGGCATATCGAGGGAGACCTCGGCGAGTCCGTCCTTGTTGGATTTGAGCGAGGCGGTCCAGAAGGCGGTGTCGGCGAAGTTCTTGCGCACCGTGGGCTCGGGCCCCTGCGGACCGTCATTGCCTGCCTCTCCGGCTTCGCCACCTCCCTTGGCATCGGCCTTGGCCTGGCCGTCGCGGGCGGCGAAATTCGGTGCGCCGGGAGCGCCCCCGCGGCCGCCGCCGAAACCGGCCTGTTCCTCTTCACGCAGCATTTTCTTCAGCTCGCGGTTCTTGCCAAGTTCTTCGACCACCGTGGCGCCGAAGATGCCGAGATCGCTCATGCCGATCTCCCCCTTCTTGAAGAGATTGCCCGACCAGCCGACCAGGCTCGATTCGGTACGTGGATAATGATGGCGGCGCCACTTCCAGAAGAACTCCTTGATCTCCGGCACATTGGAGCCGCCGGAGATGTACTCGACGCTCTTGTCGTAAACGCTGACGACCGTGGAGCCTTCGAACGGCTTGCCGTGAACGTCAGTCAGCTTGAGCTTGACCGTGGCCTTTTGGCCAGGCTTGTACTCTTGCTGATTCGGCACAACCTCGACGTTGACCACCCGTTTTTCGGGCGGGACGACGAGCTCGCGTGTTTCGGTATGGACGCGGCCATCGGCGATGGTCATCGCCTCGACGAAGAAGTTGGGCATATCGCGCTGGACGACGGCGATTTCCTCCTCGATGCTCTTGCCCTTGAGGCGCAGGAGCTTCGGTGCGAGGTAGATGCCGTTGGTCGGCCGGGCGAACAGGAGGACGGTGCCGTTATTCTTGTTGACGTTGATGGCGAGCTTCACCTTCTCGCCGGGGTTGTACTCTTTCTTGTCCGTGATGAGCTCGATGTCATTAAAGCGGAAGCCGCTTGAATCGAAGCCCTCACCGCGGACGATGAAGAGGTAGCCGCCTTCAATCGTGTTGCTCTTCGTATCGGTCAGCTTGTACGCCAGGCGGAACTGGCCCGGCTTGGCGGCCTTGATCTGCTGGATGGCCTGGCCTTCGACGTTGGTGTCGAGCTTCCAGGTTTGCACCGCTTTTTCAACCGGTTCATTCTTGGCATCGTAACTGATCTGGAAGAGGGTCAATTCCCCCTTGCCCTGGACAGCTTTCTGATCGAGCGTCTGGGCGCGGAAAGTCGCCCGGATGGTGTCGTCGGTGCGGTAATGCCCCTTGTCGAGCCAGGTGTAGATCTTGAAGGCCTTGCGTGACACGAGGACATTGCCCGAGCCCACGATGGTGCGGCGCGATTGATCGGTCACTTCGGCCGTGATCGTGTACTTGTGATCCTGGTTGCCGTGCAGCTCCTTGGCCGTCGCGGTGTCGATCATGACCTCGACCTTGCCATCCGGGCCGACGGGGAGTTCATTTTCCAGCACCAGTTCGGGCTGTTCACGTCCCCAGCCCCACCAGGGCATGATAGGCCGACGGCAGCCCCACTCGGCAAAGCCTGGGTACCAGTCGGCATCGGGAGCAAACCACCAGTAGCCATTGCCATACATCCAGTCCCAACGGCTATAGGGATACCAGCGGCTGGAATGCGACTGCCGGGTCACTTTGTATTTGACGATGGCGCCGGTGACGGGGGCGCCGAAGTAGTAGCGAGCGTCGATGGTCGCGGTGACTTTGTCGCCGAGCTTGACCGGTTCGGTCGGGGCGTTGACTTTGACTTCGAACTCGGGCTTCTTGTATTCCTCGACGCGGAAGTTCGAGGCGCCGTAGTGGCGGTTATTGCCCGTCGGATCCATGATTACCACGCTGTAAGCGCCGAGCGTGCAGCCGCGAGGCAAGGGGTAATCGCCGGCGATGCCGCCGTATTCGTCGGCCGTCAGGTTCTTCTCGAAGATCTTCTCCCCCTTGGGATCGTGGATGCGGACCTTGAATTCCTGGCCGGCGAACGAGGAGACGTCCGGCTGGTCGTACTTGGAATGCTGGATCCACATCTTGAACTGAACGGTGTTCTCGGGGCGATAGACCGGACGATCCGTGATGACGAAGGTGCGGTCAGCGTTATACTCTGGATCGTGCCGCTGTCCGTACCAGACGTTCGTGAAGCCGAGGTAGGCGAAGCGCCCCCTCACCCCCTGCCCCTCTCCCCCGGCTGGGCGAGGGGCGGACGTAGCGGTGATGAGCCATTGGTAGCCGCCGCCGAGCTTGTCCTGGCCGAGGATGACCTGGCCGTCCTTGTTGGTTGTCTCGGTGAAGGTGGTGGTGATGACGTTGAACTGGTTGACATTCGGTGCGACCTGCACCTGTTTCCAGCCGAAGTACTCGACCTTGGCGTCGGCAACCGGGGCGCCGGAAACCGCGTCGGCGACGTAGTACATGGACTGATTGTCGAGCATCTTCTTGACGATGATCGTGTCGTTGACCCAGACGAGAATTCGGCTCAAGTTACCGTCGGCCATCTGGGCCGTTACGAGGTAGGCGCCCGGCTTGGTGAGCGGCGACTTGAGGGTCGTGCGTTCATCGACGTGGTTAGCGCGGGGCTTGAGGTCGAGCGTCCAGTTGGCGACCTTGGCGGCGAGGTATTGATTCTGCCCTTCAAATACGAGGCGCTGACCGATGTTCTGGACGTTGATCTGATTCCACTGGATGCGATTGCCGGGATTGCTGTTCAGGTAAGCCTTGACGTCGGCCAGCAGCTTGGCAACGTCGACGGCGTGGGCCTCGAAGACGACCTTGTTGCCGTTGCGGAAGCGGAAGTCGAGATGCGACTCGCGGCCCGCGGGCTGGGTCTGGACGTTTTCGAATCGGCCCCAGTTGCCCACGATTTGATCGAGACGTTTCTGGCGCCATTCGTTGTTGCCGGCGCCGTATTCCTTGATGGCGCGCTTCCATAGTTCGGCGCCGCGGGGATACTGGCGGCGGTCTTCGAACTCTTGCGCGAGATTGCCCAGGGCCCGTTCGCCCCACGAGGTGCGGGCGCGGTCGGCGATGCGTTCGTAGATCTTGATCCAGTTGTATTCTTCGGGGATTTCGAAGCGTTTGAGGCCAGTGGCGAGGCGGGCGATCGTTTCCTTGTCCTTCAAGGTATGCAGTGCGAAGGTACCGGTCTTCTTGTCCCCCTTTTCGTCGTGATCGTCAATGCCGCCGAAGCGCCAGCCGTAGTAAGCCATGGTTTGCACGCCGAGCTGGCCGCGCATGAAGTCGCCGAAGAGCATATCGACTTCGTTGGCCCGGCCCGGATCGAACTCGACGACCTGGGTGAGCATCCAGCGCCAGCGTTCGCCATCGCTGTCGGCATCCTTGTAGGTTTTGGGAGTTTTGTGGAGAACGGGGTTGCCCTTGTCATCGACGGGGGCGCCGTTGTGATTGCGATTGCGATGCCAGTAGTAGCCGTCTTCGTAGTCGGGGAGCTTGCTGAGGTCGGTGAGGTACTGCAGCCGCCAGGCGTCGGAGTAGCCGGCGCCTTGCAGCAAGAGGTTGGCGAATTGCAGATAGAAGTTGGACAGGGCCAGATGATCGTCTTCCCCCTTGTTGTTTTCGTGGGCTTGCTGCATGAGCTGAAGGGCGCGGGCGCGGTCGCGCTGGAGGCTGTTGACAACGTGCCCGCCGCCGCGATGGCCGCCGCGCAGGTACTTGCCGGCAACCATGAAGCCGTAGTGCTCGCCGCTGGTGTAAGTGTGGGCGGCTGTGGACAGGAGGCGCCAGTTCTTTTCGTGAATCTTGATGACGTTTTCGCGGAAGTCGTCGACTTCATCCGTGCGGCCAAGGCGATAAAGGGCGTTGATGGCGAGTTCGAGGTCCTTTCCGACGAGCGCCGGGTTGTTCTTCGGGTCGAGCGCGAGTTTGCGCAGGCCTTCATAGGCGACCTTGAAGTTGCCGTCGTTGTACGCTTTGGTGAGCTTGGTGCGCTGCTCCTCAATTGAGGGCGCGCCCGCGGTCAGCCGCCACACGCCTAACAGCCCAAGAGTCAGGGCAACGGCAATGACGCTGAGTTTTCGTGAGTTCCACATGAGTGTATCCTCGTGTACAAACAGCCACTGATTTGTTGATGGCGTGATTCGTCGAAGTTGCTATAGAGACGATTCTATGCCGATTTTGGATTGTGAGGCGCAAAAACGCAAGGCCGAACGCCAATCTCTACCTTGCGGAGCGACTCGGCTACCGGAAACCCGCCTTGCTTGCCCGAACCCACTTGCTATACCCTTGGCCTTCTTGACGGGTCCTGCGGTCTGCGTTATCGTAAGACCCGTGCCTTGCCTCGTTTGCCTCAAGCATGGGGACCGTATGTCAGACTCGCCGAAACGTGCGTATCTTTGGCTCTTCGCCACCCTGGCAGTCGTCGGGTTCGTGGCCGATCTGGCGAGCAAGTACGTCGTGTTCACCAATCTGTATCCCGACGACCAGAGTTCGGAAACGCGAGCCGTGGTGATCCCCGACTTGTTCGAGCTGCGCACGGCCTATTCCTACCAGCGCAATGCGGGAGATGGGACGCTGTCATTCCTGCGCACGATCAGCGGCGACCGGTTGCCACACGTCAATCGCGGGGCGTTGTTCGGCATCGGCAATGCCGACGGGGAAGGCGAGGGAATGAACGGTTTCTTCACGGTCGTCAGCGTGCTGGCAGCATGCTTCATCGTGATCTGGGTGATGCGCCCGACGGTCACGGCCGATCGATTCCTGTGCCTGGCGCTTGGGCTGATCCTCGCCGGCACGCTTGGCAATCTGTACGACCGGGTGGTTTTTGGCGGGGTGCGCGATTTTCTGCATTGCTATTACGACACACATGTTTGGCCCGACTTCAACATTGCCGACTGCTGCCTGGTGTGCGGCGCCGGCACGCTGCTGGTACATTCGTTCTTCGTGACCGACCCGGCGAAGCCCGCGGCCACCGAGGCGCTGACGCCGATGCAGACCACTTCCCCGACTCCTGGCGCGTGACGCATCATGAAAACCGCCGTACTGCTGCTCGCAAGCTGCTTTTTCTTGTTGTTCGTGCTCACGACGTTCGTTTCTTATCCTGGCGCCATCGACGAAGCGCGGGCCGCCGGCTTTGATGCCGACGACATCGCGACCGGCTTGCAGTACACTTTCGAACGCCGTTTCTTCTTCTGGGGCGCCACGCTGCTGGAGCTGGCGCTCCTCTGCGTGCTGGCGTTGACGACGCTTTCGCGCCGCCTGGCGGATCGCTTCCTCGCTGCGAGTGGCAAGCGCCGAATCCTTGCGATGCTCGCCCTGGGCGCCCTCTATCTGGGACTTCACGAGTTGCTCTTTATGCCGTTTGGCATCGCCCGGCTTTATCACGCGCGCTACTGGGGCATGTCAAACCTCGGATTTTTGGATTGGCTGCGCGATCGCTATCTGGCGGTCGGCATCAATCTGGTCGGGGAGACGGTCGCCGTCGTCGGCTTTTACGCGCTGCTGATTCTGTTGCCTCGCGTCTGGTGGTTGATCGCGCCGGTTGGGCTGAGCGGGCTCGCGGTCGGGTATGCCTTCCTCGCGCCGATCTGGATCAATCCGCTCTTCAACACTTTCACGCCGCTGGAACAAACCGAATGGAAGGACCACCAGCCGCGCGTGCGGGCTCTCATCGACAAGGCCAAGGTGCCGGTGCAGGAAATCCTCGTCATGAACGCGTCCCGGCAAAGCAATCACAGCAACGCCTACTTCACCGGCTTTGGCTCGACACGCCGGATCGTGCTCTACGATACGCTGCTCAAGAATCACACCGAGGCGGAGATCGAATCGATTCTCGCGCATGAGTTAGGGCACTGGCGGCAGGACCACATCGTCAAGGGAATCGTGCTCGGCACGCTCGCTGCATTGCTCGGGTTCTTTGTGCTGGACCGCTGCCTGCGCGCCGCGATGGGCCGGGGGCCGTGGAATTTGCAGAGCATCGCCGATCCGGCAGGGTTGCCGCTGGTGCTGTTGCTGATGAATCTGGGCGGTTGGGTGGCGATGCCGATTGGGAATGCGGTGAGCCGTTACTTCGAGAGGCAGGCCGATCACGCATCGCTGGAGTTGGCGGGGCAGACGGAGGCGTTCATCGCGGCGGAATTGAAACTGGCGAAGGTCAACAAGTCGAACGTGGCGCCGGCGCCGTGGAATGTGTGGCTGTTTTCGAGCCATCCACCGACGGTGGAGCGGATTCGGATGGCGCGCGAATGGAAGCAGTGAGACGGTTCACTGCTTGCCGTTTAGAAGCTGTTTCAAAACCCGTAGCATAGGTGTCTCGCCTGTGCTACGACGCCGAGAAACGCAGCACAGGCGAGACACCTATGCTACGAAAACGCGGAATCATCAGCGCGGCAAGCGAATCAAGCCATATCCCGTCTCATGATCGTGCCCGGTCGGGCCCAGGTCGATTGCCGACTCACGCATGATTTGCAGAACGTCGTGCGCGGTCCAGTTTGGCCTGCTCGACCAGAGCAGTGCCGCCAATCCGGCGGCTTGCGGCGCGGCCGCGGAGGTTCCCGCAAAGGGTTTCTGCCGGCACTGGCTCGGGAACGGCACCGTGGCGGCGAAATCGGGTTTCGGCAGCGTCGAATTGGGGCCGCACGAGCTGTAGGCGACGCGCCGCCCTTCCGCGTCCACGGCGCCGACGGCTTGAACGTTTGCCCCATCACCGGGGAAGGGAATGCTGCCGCGGTTCGAGGTGTGCTCCAACGATCCCCCCAGGACCACGAGGTGGAACGCCTCCGGTCGGGTCAGGAGCCCGTCGAGGCTGCGTACCTTCACGTGGTAACTCGCACCGGCCTCCGGCTCGAAACGCACGACCGCCCGGCCCGCTTGCCGGGTCGCATCCGACTGGAGAACCGCCCGGCCGACCACGGCATTGGTCGCGCTGTCGTGAAGCGCCAACTCGAACGCACATTGCGTCGGCCCATAGAGTTCGACCGCGACGCGCTCTCTGCCCCAGGGGGTCAGCGTGTTGTTCGGCTCGTTGTCGCGCCAGCAATGCCAGCCGGCGTCGGCGGGAGCGAAGAGCCCGCACCAGTGGCGCTGCGCCGTGTTACCGGCGCTGGCGAAGAAGAGCACGTCTTTGAGAAGCGGTGCGAGCCGGCGATGGACGTCGCCACCCCCTTCGCCGTCCGACCAGCTCGGCATGATGAGCGAGCAGGACAGGACCTTCGCCCCCTGCTCAGTCGCCCAGCGCACCGCGTCGAGAAACGCCTGCGAGCTGTCAGGCTCCCAGTTGACGAACAGGATCTCAGCCTCGGGCGCCAGCGCATGCAGCACCTCGGCGCAGAGGATGCCGTGCTGGCTATCGCGTGCTTCGAGATTGCGATCGTTGCGAAAGGAACGGGTCCGCACGTTCTTCGGCAGCCCTTTGCCGAGGAACTGGCGATAATCGCGAAAGCCGCTGTCGAGCACAGCGATTTTGAGGCCTTCACCGCGCCGGCCATCCTGATGCCAGCGCAGGACGCCAAGGTTGGTCAGGTGGGCTTTGCGCTCGGGGGCGGGTAACGCGAGGGTATGAGGAGCTGCCTGCTCGACGGAGACCGTTGGCGGCGCCTGCGGAACGCAAGCTGGGAGGAATAGCAGAAACAGCCAGGACCAGCGAAAGCGCGGCATGTTCCCAGTATCGGCCAGTCGCGCCAATCATCGGGAACGATTCGTTCGCCTTGGAAAGATGGAGAATGCAAAGATAGGCAAAGTTTTAGGAATGAGCCGCGACCGTCAGGAAAAGCGGGGGATTGGCTCGCGCCACCGCTCCCAGGGTGTCCCCCAACCATTCGCTACATGGATGGGCGAAATACCCATTCGGACGGCTCTTGCTATTTGTCGGGACCGTTTTCTGGAGCGGCTGAATTCCAGAATCTCGCCGCCACTTTCGAAAAAACAGCCAACCCAATGCCTCCTACAACCATCCCGCACGCGCCGGAAACGGAAAACGCCCACAGTTCAAAAAAGGCGATGGCGAACTCGCCGTCAACGCCATAGGGCGCCTGCAAACACAAAACCAGAAGATTGCCGGCAAGGCCGCCGCCAATGACTGCGGAGACACATGGAGCCAACCGAGAAAACTGTCGGTTGTATGCGATTAGCGCGGCCGCCAACGCGGCGAGAATGACAAGTTGGATCATCAGCTGCGGAACCATACGTGCGAAATCCGGAATATAGGCCGCAAAAATGATCGCCACGAGATGCCCTCGTGAAGTCGAAAGAACCGATGTAATCCACTGAGCACCGAAGTGTCCGACCTACCTGGCCTATACTCCAACATGATCGGCTACGTGCTATCGCTACGATTCTCGCATTGATTCCCGGCAAGTTCAAGAGGGTTCGCTGTTTTTTCATCGCGGACGACGGCGACGTTTGCCGCGCCACGGGCGTACTCCTTCCGCTTCACGGCAGGCGCAGCGCCTTGCAGGTTTCCTCGTAGCTCTCTTCCAGGTCGAGCGGGATGGAGAAGTCCGCCGCGAGCCACAACGGCACCTTCGGGATCGGCTGGCCGATTTGCAGCGGGTGCAGCCAGGTTTCGAGATGCCACGCGCCGTTGGGTTTCGTCGCCCGGCAAGCGACGGCGTAAAGCGGCGCGGGTTCGGCCCCGAGCGCCGGATCCGATTGCCCGATGAAATCCAGCATCTCGCCGTAGAGATTGAACGCCCGCGTGGTGACGAGATCGACGATGATGACCGATACTTGATTTTGCAGCAGGGCAGCGCATTTGCCGACGAACGCACGGCGGTGTTCCGGGCGATCCTTGTTGGCGGGGCTGACGATTTCAATGGCGGCGACCAAACGCCGACCCCGCTTGCTGTCGTAGATGCGGACCTCGTATTCATCCATCGCCGGCAAGTCGGTCTGCACCGACAGCGTGGGGTGCGGCGGCGCCCAGACGGCCGTGGCAACCTCGCCCGACGCGCCATTCGCATCGTCCGCCAAGCCGGGGTTCTCTTCCACTTTCTCGTAGGCCGCCACATCCACTTCAACGAATGCCCCAAGGTGAACACGCGGGCCTGCCACATAGTTTCGGGGCAGCTTGCGCCCGAGCCAGAGTACTAGCATTGCAGGCCACTGGCCGTGGAATTCCTCCCACGAGGCAATGTTGTCGAGCGGCGGATGAAAGTGATCGCGTAGCGGCATGAATTTCTCCCGATACCGCCATTGTAACGTCAACGGCTATAGCACGCATCCGAATTGCTGCGTTTTCACCCAATCGCCGCCAGATCAAGCCTCTGCCCGTACCGCGCCAGCACCGCGTGCCGCAGTGCGGCGTGTTCCGGCTGCTTCAATCCCGCGTCGGCTGCGACAAGCTCGATTGCGTCGGCGCGGGCCATCTCCAGCAGGTCGAAATCGTGCAACAGATCGCCGAAACGCAGGTCGCCCAGGCCGTGCTGGCGGGTGCCGAAGAACTCGCCCAGACCGCGCAGGCGCGCATCCTCTTCGGCAAGGGCGAAGCCGTCGCTCGTGCGGCAAATCGCACGCAGGCGCTGGCGCGCTTCCTCGGTCGCGATGCCGGCGAACAGATAGCACTCCCCGGCGACGGTGCCGCGGGTGACTCGGCCGCGCAACTGGTGAAGCTGCGATAGGCCGAACCGGTCGGCGTGTTCGATGATCATCAGCGTCGCGTTCGGGATATCGACGCCGACTTCGATGACGACGGTCGCGACCAGCAGGTCGAGCTTGCGGTCGCGGAACTCGTTCATCACGCGCTGCTTTTCCTCGTCCGACAGTCGGCCATGCAGCAAGCCGACGCGGAAGTCCTTGAAGGGGCCGCTGCGCAGGATTTCGAATTGCTCGGTGGCGGCGGTGAGGTCAAGGGTTTCGGACTCCTCGACGAGAGGGCAAACGATGAACGCCTGCCGACCCTTCTTCATCTCTTCCTGAAAGCGCTGATAGATGCGTTCGCGCTGGGTCTCGGCATGCCAGCGGGTGAGCACGTGCTGGCGGCCCGGAGGCAACTGCTTGATGGTCGAGGTATCGAGATCGCCAAAAACGCTGAGCGCGATGGTGCGCGGGATCGGCGTCGCGGTCATCACCAGGTAATGCGGATCGACACCCAGCTTCTTGACGCGGGCGCGCTGGTTGACGCCGAACTTGTGCTGCTCATCGATCACCACGAGGCCGAGCTTGGGAAACTCGACATGGTCCTGGATCACGGCCTGCGTGCCGACGACGAGATCAATGTCGCCGGTTTTGATTTCGGTGAGCGTCCGGTCCCTTTCCTTTGCGGACAAACTTCCCGTCAGCAAGGCCCGGCGTACGCGGCTCTTGGCCAGGTACTGTTCGAGAGTCTGCCAGTGTTGCTGGGCGAGGACCTCGGTCGGCGCCATCAGAATGGCCTGATGCTTGTTGGCGACGGCGACGAGGAGCGCATAAACGGCGACGGCAGTCTTGCCGGCGCCGACGTCCGCTTGCAGTAAGCGCTGCATCGGTCGATCGCTGGCCAGGTCCTTGACGACCGAGGCGACGGCACGGTCCTGGTCGGCAGTCAGTGCGAACGGATAGAGCCGGCGGATGTGCTGATCGATGGCCGGGGTCGTCACCAGGCGCGGCGCCAGTTGCCGATCGCGCACGCTGCGCCGCCGCACCGCCAGGGCAACTTGCAGGATCAAGAACTCTTCGTAGATGAAACGTTTCCTGGCGTGGACGCCCTGGGGCAAGACTTCGGGAAAGTGAACCTGCCAAAGCGCCTCGACGATCGGCAGATACGCGCGCTTGGAACGTACCGTTGCGGGAAGATTCTCCGGGACGTCCTGGGCCCCCTTTTCGAGTGCGGAACGAATGGCGGCACGCAGGTGTTCGGGGCGCAGCCCATCGGTCAACGGATACACGGGGACGACTTCGAGCTTGGCCTCATCGCCTTCGAGAACCTGGACGCGCGGATGATTCATCGTCCAGTGGTCGCGGAACCATTTCGGCTTGCCGCTGAAGGCCACCTTTTGGCCATAGTGGACTTTGCCGACGATCATGAGCGAGTTGAACCAGATGCCCGCGACGCATTTACCCTTGGCATCGGCGATGACGACCTGAGTGACGCGCCGGCCATCGTGAAGCTCTTTGCCTTCGATCTCGACGACCTCGCCCTGAACCGTCTGAAGGACGCCCGCCTCGATCTTGTCCATCGGTTGGACGTTGGTGAGATCGTCGTACGAGCGAGGCAGGTGGAAAATGAGATCGCCGACGGTGCGGATGTCAAGCTTGGCGAGTAACTCGGCGCGCGCGATGCCGACGCCCTTGAGGAACTGGACGGTCTGTTCAAGCGAAATGGGAGGTACGGTGGACACGGCAACTACCAACCCCACGCGCCAGCCTGGGGATAAGGACGCTGCAATCCCCACGCTGGCGCCTGGGGCTAGAAAGAAATCGTTCACACCGCCGGCGGCGGCTGGTTCGCATAGACTCGCGCATCGACGCGCTGGGCGCGGGCCAGATCGACCTGCTCCGCCGCGAGGTCGAACTCCAGCCGCGGTTCCATATTCATTTGCAACGGCAGGCGCACCGTAAACGTGCTGCCACGACCCAGTTCGCTTTGCAGCGTCACCTCGCCGCCGAGCAATTTGCACAGCTCGCGCACAATGGAAAGTCCGAGTCCCGTCCCCGCATGTTCGCGCGTCAGCGGGTTGCCCGACTGGCGAAACTTCTGGAACACCAGTTCCTGCTCCTCGGTGGCCACGCCCACCCCGGTGTCCATCACCGAGATCGTGACGTATTTCGTGTCGGCGTCGGCCTTGAGCGCCACGCGCCCCCCCTCCGGCGTGAACTTGATCGCATTCGAAAGGAGGTTTTGCAGAATCTGCTGGAGCTTCGTCATGTCTTGCCGCAGCGTTGGGATGTCCGGCTCGATCTGGCTGCGCAGGTCGATGTTCTTCTTTTCGGCGAGCGGGCGGAACATGTTGAGCAGCCCATCGCAGACGTCGTGCAGGTTGAAGGGCTCGAGCCGAACCTGCATCTTGCCCGCCTCCATCTTAGCCAAATCGAGGATGTCATTGATGAGATTGAGCAATTTCTGCCCGCTGGTTTGGATGTTGAGGACCCAGCGGCGCTGCTTTTCCGTCAGCACGTCGCCGCTCAGCAGCACGTCGCTGAAGCCGAGAATGCTGTTGAGCGGCGTGCGCAGTTCATGGCTCATCGTGGTGAGGAATTCACCCTTGAGCTTGTTCGACTCGAAGAGCGCCAGGTTGGTCTGGGCAAGCTCATCGACCTTGCGGTCGAGATCGGCGTTCACCTTGCGCCACTGATCCTGCATGGCAACCAAGTGGCGCAACATGCGATTGAACGCATGGCTCAGGTCCTCAAATTCGTCTCCCGTCTGAATTTCGCTGCGCACGTTCAACTCGCCGGCGGAAATGGCATCGGAGACCTCTTTCAAGTGGGTCACAGGCTTGACGATGATGTAGCGGACGATGATCCAGCTGCCGACCATGATGAAAATTGCGGTGGCGATGGCCGTCGTCACGAGGATGGCGCGATTCAGGTCCACGCCTTCGCGGATCGATTCGGTAGGCATGCGGATGCGGACCATGGCGAGCAGATCGTTCTCGGCAAGCGTGTCCTGCTTCCTCTGCTTGGCGAGGGTTTGATGGCATACCAGGCATTCATTCGCGGCCCGGATTGGAGCATAGTAGAGAAGGGCCTTATCGACGCGCCGCCAGTCCTCAGACCTTGTGTCGCCACGCTTGAACTCCGTGTAGAGGTCCCGCTCGTAACTGTCGTCGAACTTGTCCGTGAGAAAAGTGTAACCCAGCTTTTGCGTGGACTCCTTCCCCGGCTCTTCCTCCGGCGCCTTGACGGTTACTTCCCACACCTTGCCGATCGGTTTGGCGTCGGCCTCCTTTTGCATCCCTTCCATGATGCGTGGCAAATGGAGCTGGGCGAATACAGGCACGACCAGCAGCCGGCACGTTGTGACGGCATGCTTGTATGCCAGGTGCTCGGTCAACGAGGCATACAGCAAGAAGCTGAGCGTGATCAGCACCGCGACGCCACCGCCGAACAGAAAGCGGAACTTGCGTTCAAGGCTGGTCTCGCCCAGCAAGCGTTTGAAGGCGCGATACGACATGGAGGTCCTTTATCCTGGTGCGACAGGCTTGGAATCCTGTCCCACGAATTGTAACCGAACCCGTGGGGAAAGGCCTACACCCGTTTCCGCTGACACTTCGGACAATAATGCGTCGAACGCCCCGCCAGGACGGTGCGCTCAATGGATGCCCGGCAAACCAGGCACGGCTTGCCGGTTCGGCCGTAGACGCGGAACTCGTCTTGCATCTGCCCCTTGAGCCCCGAACCGCCGATGTAATCACGAATGCTGGAGCCACGCCGGTCGATGGCACGCGTCAAAACGGAGACGATGGCTTGCCGCAACGTCTCGGCTTGCGCAGCTTTGACCGCCTTGCCCATGAGCGAAGGATGCAGGCGTGCTTCAAAAAGCGATTCGTCCGCATAGATATTTCCCACCCCCGCCACCACGGTTTGATCGAGGAGAATCGCCTTGAGATTGCGCCGGCTCGATTGTAGCGATTCCCACCAGCAGGCCGGGGCCAGGTCAAACGGTTCCGGACCGAGCCGGCTTTCCGCGAGCACGACGTCCAGTTTCGCGCGCGAGGCGTGGAGTGTTACGCTGCCGAATCGGCGTACGTCGCGGAAACGCAATTCCTTGGCATTGTCGAGCGTAAACACCAGGTGGGTGTGTGTTTCCCGCGGCCCCTCGGCGACGGTGAACTGGCCGGTCATCCCCAGGTGAACCAGGAGCCATGGCTCGCCCAGATCGATCAGGATCCACTTGCCACGCCGGTGAATGGCCCCCACGCACCGCCCAAGCAACTGCCGCTCCCACGCGCGCGACCATTGGCGGCGCAGCGCCTTCTTGCTCACCGAGATTTTGACGAACGATCGGCCAATCAGAAGCGGGCGCAAATCACGTACGACCGTCTCGACCTCGGGCAATTCCGGCACGATGGCTCCTCCGCACTGGGGATCGTTGTTACAATTATGATATGCCAAACACGACTCCAACCGTCCCCGATCAACATGGCCGATTCGGCCCCTACGGCGGACGTTATGTTCCTGAAACTCTCATGCACGCGCTGCGGCAACTGTCGGAGCACTACGATGCTGCGCGTGCCGACCCGGAGTTTCAGAAGCGGCTCGATTACTACCTTCGGCATTACGTCGGCCGCCCGTCGCAACTCTACTTTGCCGAGCGCCTGACGAAATACGCCGGCGGGGCGCGCATCTTCCTCAAGCGCGAAGATCTGAATCACACCGGCGCT